>Ga0247843_1000262_pt1 | contig 125314 bp, 120 predicted proteins | sample LaCruzMarch2017__FD_192420 | JGI IMG/M metagenome (GOLD analysis project Ga0247843, IMG submission 192420) | Freshwater microbial communities from meromictic Lake La Cruz, Castile-La Mancha, Spain - LaCruzMarch2017_8m | ecosystem: Environmental > Aquatic > Freshwater > Lake | place: Spain...
GACATATTTCGTGCTTTGGTATTCCCAGCCGTCTCCGACCCCAAAAAATCGCTTCAGAAATGTGCTCTCCATCCATCAGCATCTACCCTGTTTCCCCTCTGTAAGCACACTTTTTGCGGATGAGCCAGGTTTCCCCCAGAAAAGGAATAGACTGGCTGTGGAGAAAAGCCTCCGATTCCTAGAAAATGCGAGGTTACAAAAGAGTAATCCCCCGTTGGAGCATTAGCATAGGAGCTCACGGCGCTGCTGCCAAAAGTATCTTGTTGCACTAAAGCCCCGCTTTGGCCGTAAATAAATCGTCCGTCGGAGAGATGTCCGATTGTCGTTTTGTCCCAGTTTGTTGTGTTTGGGAGGCTGAGTGTGGTCCATTCGCTAATCGCAGTCGACAAAATGGCGGTAAATACCACAATCGATACTAACAATAGCTTTTTCACTCTATGTTTTCCTTGAACTAAAAGGGTCAATTAGGCTGAGTGCCATTTTTCCCATCTGAAAATTCCCGCCGGGAATCAGCACCATCCCCGCAGGTGGGATCGGCACCGTTCCCGCACGCGCATTGATTCGCACCTTCATCTGCTCGGCCAGCAACCAATCAAAATCCGCCTCAGCATTCCAGACGATGGCGCGGTTGTTGCCGGGCGAGACCCCTTGGCCGACGTGGCCGGTGAAAGTCTTGGCTGGAACGACATAACTGCGTCCCCCCATCGCTTGACACGTCCACCCAGACCGTCACAGGCCCGCCCGAGTAGGCGAGGTTGTAGGAAATATCAACAAGCTTCGTCCCGCTGCGTTGCGAAACCTGGATATTCGAGACGACCGGTTGCTGCTGCGCGGAACTGACAGCCATCGAGAACGCTGCCAACAAAAAGACGAGAGCGATTTTCTTCATAATACGGTTGGTTGTGTTGAGCCCCGGCACTGGTCCGAACGACACCCCCGCATGGCACCGCCACCGGTGCCGAACACTCATCTTGCACGAAGGTATTTTGATCAAGGAGTCCCATCAAGGATCTTTCTGCCATCATGCAGAGACGATTGACCTTCGTCATACAACTGAAAGCCGATACCAACTTGCAAATGGCGCGGGCCGGCTACGCGATGAGCCCTATTCTCTGGGCTCCAAATTTCCGAGACTGCCCTGCGTTTCTGCCGGCCCGGGGTTGACGGAATTCTTAATGGGGTTAAGTATTTCCGGGACATGTTGGGGATTGCCTTGAAAATGCTTTTTCGCGATCGCGCGAAGTATGCGATGCTTGTCTGCGGACTGGCATTTTGTTCGCTGCTGATGTGCCAGCAGATATCGGTGTTCTGCGGACTGATGATGTGGACAACGGCGACCGTGAGAAACATCGGGGCACCGGTCTGGGTGGTGGATGCAAAAGTCGAGCAGGCGAACGAGGTGATCCCGATGCGGCAGATCGAGGTCGAGCGGGTGCGCAGCGTGCCCGGGGTGGCCTGGGCGGTTCCGCTCTTCATTGGCATGGAGCAGGCCCGGCTGGCCGACGGCTCGTTTCAAAACGTACAGCTGACCGGCCTCGACACCGGCACACTGACCGGGCGTCCCATGGATATGCGCGCGGGCCGGATCGAGGATCTCCGGCTGCCGAATGCGGTCGTCGTCGATCAGGTTGCCGTGGAGAAATTCCGCAAGAAAGGAATCAAAATCCAGCTCGGCACGACGTTTGAGATCAACGACAAGGAGGCCCGGGTGGTGGGGATCTGCCATGCGGCCAGAAGCTTTTTCGGGCAGCCGTATGTCTACACGACATTCGACCGGGCGATGGAATACACGAAGCCAACGCGCAAGCAGCTCAGCTTCGTTCTCGCCGGACCGACCTCCGGCGTGACTGATGAAGATCTGGCCGCGCGGATCAGCCGCCTGCCCGGCCTGCGCGCGATCACAAAGGACAACCTCTTCTGGCTCACGGTGTGGTGGTATATCAAAAATACCGGCATACCGATCTCCATCGGAACTGTTGTCATCCTCGGAATCATCGTCGGGATCGCGATCGCCGGGCAGACATTCTATCTTTTCGTGCACGACAACCTGCGGTTCCTCGCGGCCTTCAAGGCGATGGGCGCGCGGATGCCGACGCTCGCGGCAATGGTCCTCCTGCAGGCGTTTTCCGTCGGCTTCATCGGCTACGGGATCGGGGTCGGGCTGGCTTCGTGGTTCGGGAATGTCGTGCTCGTCAAGGAACAGCCGCCGTTCTTCATGCCGTGGCAGGTCCCCACCTTCGTCGCCATCGTCATTGTTTTTATCTGCTCGTTCTCCGCCCTGATCGGCCTGATCAAGGTCGCCCGCCTCGAGCCTGCGGTCGTCTTCCGATGAGCAACCTTGCGATCAACGTCGAGAATGCCGTGAAGTCGTTCCCGGCCGGCGATACGCGCACGTATGCACTCAAGGGTGCAACGCTCGATGCAAAATTCGGCGAGCTTCTGATGATCGTGGGCCCGTCGGGCTGCGGTAAAACAACCCTTCTCAGCGTGATCTGCGGCACGCTGAAGTGCGAAGAGGGACGACTCACAGTCTTTGACCATGACCTCCGGGCGATGAAGGAAGGCCAGATCACGCAGTTCCGGTGCGAGAATGTGGGGTTTGTCTTCCAGCAGTTTAACCTCATTCCGACCCTCACAGCCGTGGAAAACGCCTCGGTGCCGTTGATCCTGAACGGGGTATCAACCGCCGAGGCGACACGCCGCGCCGGGGAGGTTCTCGAAAAAGTCGGCATCGGGGAAAAGCGACACTCGTATCCATCCCAACTTTCCGGTGGGCAGCAGCAGCGCGTGGCCATCGCGCGGGCGCTGGCCCACGAACCCCGACTCATCATCTGCGACGAACCGACCGCATCACTCGACGCTGCCACGGGGCAAAAAACCCTCGATCTTCTCAAATCGAGTGCGCTCCAACCCGACCGATGCGTCATCGTCGTCACCCACGACAACCGGATCTATCACTTTGCCGACCGCATCGCTGAGATGGAGGATGGACGGGTGACCGGCATCCACAACGACCCGAAGAACTATCACCATGTTTAAACGCCCCACTGTTTTCCTCGCCGTGATCGGCATTATCGCCGTGATCCTGCTCGTCGTGCGCCTCCGCCAGAGCGGCCCTGCGCCCGAGCCGCTCGTCCCGCCGCCGCAGTCGCCGTATGCCCAGTCCATCGGTGCCCGCGGGCTGGTCGAGAGCGCGAATGAAAACGTGCGCATCGCGCCCTCCGCATCGGGCCTGGTCGGCAAGGTAGCCGTCCGGGTCGGCGACCATGTGAAATCGGGCGACCTGCTTTTCACGATGGACGACCGCGATGCCGCAGCCACGGTGAAAACGTCCGAGGCGCAGGTGGAGGTCCAGAAGGCACGGCTCGCCGAGACCGCTACACTTGTTGCGGATCGCAAGGATACCCTCACGCGAACAACACAGCTCCGCTCAAAAAATGTGGCGAGCGTGGATGAAACCCGCCGTGATGAATTCGCCCTCCAAAGCGCCCAGCGGCAATACGAACGCGCCGCTGCGGATCTCGATCTCGCCCGCGCCCAACTCAACGACGCCAGTGTCCGGCTCGACCTGCTCTCCGTGCGCTCACCGCGCGACGGCTCGGTCCTCCAAGTCAACATCCGCGCAGGGGAATACGCCGCGGTCAACGCAGCGGAGCCGGCCATCCTTCTGGGAGATGTGAGCACTCTCCAGCTCCGCGCCGATGTGGATGAATCCGACGCCCCCCGGGTGCGGCCGGACTGCAAGGCTGTCGCTTATCTCAAGGGCTCGCGCGAGCAGGCGATCCCGCTTGAATTTGTCCGCATCGAACCCTACATCCTCCCGAAAAAATCCCTGTCCGGCGAGAGCACCGAGCGGGTGGACACCCGGGTTCTCCAGGTCATCTTCCGGTTCCAGAGCCCCGGCTTCCCGATCTACGTCGGACAGCAGATGGATGTCTTTATCGAGGAGAACTGAGGAAACGCTTACAGCGGCTGAGCGGGCGCGCCGCCGGTGCGGGTCAACTCGGCAACCACATCATCGGTGATATCGAGGGCTGGTTCGTTGCCAAGAACGAGCGCATCGCTCTTCAAAAGCACCACCCCGAGTCCCTTGTCGGAAGCAATCTTCAAGGCCACAGGGCGAACCTCCTCACGGAAGCGGTTGATCAGCGTGGCCTGCTTTGTATTGAGCTCCTGCTGGGCCTGCTGCTGCTTCTGTTGGAGTCCGAGATTCAACTCGCGCTCGAGGTCCGCAAGCTTCTGATTGTCCGCATCCGTCGGCCTCGCGCTGAGGGATTGCCTAAAACTCTCAAACTTTTCACGGGCTTCCTTTTGGGCCGCCGTGAGCTGCTCGCCAAGCGGGCCGGCGGCCGTCTTGAGCTCCTGCACAATGGATACATCGCGGCCGAGGCGCTTGGCAACGGCATCCAGATCAATGAGGGCAACTCCTCCCTTGGCCGACGAGGATGGAGCCTGGCTGCAAGCGGTCAGGACGAGTGCCAGAAAAGCGGCGAATGCAAATAATGGTTTCATGGGATGGAAGGAGGATGCTGATGCAAAACTCCAAAACATTCCAGAGAATCTTCCGGGCGGAGAAAAGGGAGGCATTGACGGCAGCAAGCTGATACAACGCGCCGATGAGCGATCCGTTCCAGCAGGCTCTGCACGCCACACTTCCCATGTTGCAAAAGATTCAGCAAGGTATCAAACCCGCGCCGAAAGGCTCCACCGCCGCGCTGAAGAAACTTCGCGAAGCCGCGCTGGCGGGCCCGCCTGCACCTGCTACTGGAAAATGGACAATTGCCTCGCTGCGCAAGGCCGTTCTGGCCTGCGAGAAGTGTCCTCATCTCGTCCGCACGCGCACGCAGGTCGTTTTCGGGGTGGGCAACCCGGACGCGGAACTGATGTTCGTCGGAGAGGCTCCCGGAGCGGATGAGGATGAGCAGGGCGAGCCGTTTGTTGGCAAAGCCGGGCAGCTTCTCACAAAAATCATCCAGGCCATGGGATTCGAGCGCTCGGACATATTCATTGCGAACGTGCTCAAATGCCGCCCAGACACGCCGGCCGGGGAATCAGGAAACCGGAAGCCGAAGCCCGCCGAGATGGCCACCTGCCTGCCCTGGCTCGGCGAGCAGATCTCGCTCGTGCGTCCGAAGGTCATCGTAGCGCTCGGTGCGACCGCGACAGAGGGTCTGCTCGGGGACACCTCGCCGATGCGCGACCTCCGCGGGCGCTGGCTCGAATTCCGGGGAACGCCGGTCATGGTCACCTACCACCCTGCTTACCTCCTCCGCAACCAGTCCCTCTCCGAGAAGCGCAAGGTCTGGGAGGACATGCTCCTGGCCCTCGAAAAACTCGGAAAGAAAATCACCCCGAAACAACGCGCATTTTTCACCAAACCCGCCGCTTGATCACGCCGCTTTTTCACTTTGCCTTCTACTGCTTCATCGTCGGCTCGCTCCGCCTGCTTCTGACGGTTGGCGCGCGGGTGAGGCGGGTGGTTTTTGAAAAGCCGCCGAAAGGTGCCTTTGTGATGGCGTCGAATCACATCAGCCACTTCGATCCACCATTTTTAAGCGGATGGTTCCCGCGGAAGATCGACTGGATCGCGATGTCAGAACTGTTTGCGGCGGGCTGGTCGGCCCGGGGGTTCCGCTGGCTGGATGTGATCCCGGTGGACCGCGCCGGCGACGACCGCCACGCGATTCGCGAGGCCCTGAGGCGCCTTGATGGGGGACGTGTGGTCGGGGTTTTTCCCGAGGGAGGCATCCGCGACGGGGAGCGTTCGATTCTGGCCGGGGCACCGATGCAGGAGGGGGCGGTCATGCTCGCGGTCCGTGCCGGGTGCCCGATCGTGCCGGTAGTCATCCTCGGCAGCGAACGGCTCTACAATGCAAGAAGCTGGCTTCCCTGGCGGAGGGCACGGGTTTTTATCGGAATCGGGCCGGCGATCCACCCGCCTCAGGGTGAGATGAAGCGCGGGGCCGCTCGCGAGGAGATGAGGAATTTGCTGGCGGCAGCGGTCGTCCAGTTGAAGGACGATATGATCCTGCACTTCGGCCTCGGAGAAAACGATCTCCCGCATTCGCCCCAACAACGAATGGCCGAACGATGAGACGTCTTGTCGAAAAAACAGCTTCCTGGGGGATGGACGGCGCGATGTGCGGGATGATGAACATCCTGCAATGGCGCCGCCGGGCGGACAGCACCACGAAAAAAGAATTGCAGGATTACCTTGAGGTCTGCTCGCCGATGAGCCGGGAGGAGTATTTCCGGATGCCTCCAGCCACGCGCCCGAGACAGCGCGACGGCTGGATCCAATGGGACTCTCCCCTTCCGAGCGAATTCCCCGAGAACGACTGCGCGCGCGTGAGATTTTATCCCGCCGCCCGCAAAGGGGCGCCGGTCCTCCTCCTCCTCCATGCCCTGATGAGCGCCAGCGATGTCGGCTACAGGCGGGTGGCGGCCACCTTCAACAAGCGCGGATGGTCGGTCGCATTTCCCCACCTCCCTTACCACTACTCACGTACGCCAAAAAATATGATGAACGGGGAGCTGGCGATCACGGCCGACCTCGTTCGCAATGCCGAGGGGCTCCGGCAGGCGGTTGTTGAACTCCGCCAGCTCATGGCGATCCTGCGGACCAAAGGAGCGGAGGAATTTGCCATCATCGGCACCAGCTACGGCGGGTGGACGGGGGCTCTGCTCTCGTTCCTGGAGCGCGATTTCCGGTTCATGGCCCTTGTCCAGCCCATCGTGAACGTCGAGAAGGCGATCTGGGAAAACCCCGGGGCCTCGTCGATGCGGACATTTCTGCGCGCCCGCGGGCATGCCCCGAATCAAACCGGACGCCACTTCCACCTGATCTCACCGCTGCACGGCATCCCCCTCTGCAAGCCAGATCGAATCATCGTCACGGCGGGCCTCTACGACAAGGTCTCCCCGCTCGTGGATCTCAAACTTCTCACCAGCCGGTGGAAGGGCTCCCGCCTGCTCCGCGTGCGGCAGGGCCACTTCGGCTATCGAGCGCTCCGCGAAACGCTCCAGGCGGTCGAGCCGTTCGTGGAGTAAGCCAGCGATTGCCCGCGAAGGCGCGAAGCCGCCAAGGAAAAGAACGATAGACGGGGGCCGCTTTTTTATTTCACAGCTTCTCAGGGTTTCTGTTCGCCGCCGAATCCGAGAAACACCGCCTCACAACCGGAGGCTTTCGCAACTTCCCGGACCCGGTTTTCCACCTCCCGCGTGGTTGCAATCAGGATGTCGGTTTTTAAAAAATCTGCTTTGGCCGTCTTCTCAAGGGCCCGGATCGCTTTCTCCCGGTCTCCGGCGGTGAGCTTGTTCCAGAGTCCGTCCTCATCCCTCAGGACCCGGAGGTCGGCCATTCCGATGGAAAGAATCTTTGCGCGGGGAAGGGTGATCTCGGCAACCTTTCCCCCGCGGAGGATGTTGACCGCAAAGGAGTCACGGAGATTGAGACCGGCCCGCGCGGTGAATGCCGCCTCGATCTCAAAGGTTTTGGTGCTGTGAAACCATGTCTCCTCGACGCGGCGGCGGGCGAGCGACTGCCGTTCGATCGTGACCAGCTCGAGCACCGGGCTGTTCTGGGCAAATATTACCGCATGGTTCGCGGAGATCCTCGGCGTGAGATTGAGTGCGCTCTCAAACTCCTTCTGGATCCGGTTTCCACTCTCCACGGCCGAACGCAGAGGTGCGATGAAGAACGTCCAGGCGAACCACGTTGCCATCACGGTGGTCAGGGCAGCTCCCGCCAGAGTCAACCAGAGCAAGCGGTTTTTCATGGTTTGATCCCGCAAGCCTCGCGATACAGGCTTTCTATTTCACCGATCCGGCGTTCCGCCGAGAACTGGTCGCGGATCGAATCCGAGCCTGCCCGCGCGATCTGGTGGTAGAGAGCGGCATCACCTGCAAGCCGGGCAAGTGCCGCGGCCACCGCCGCGTGATCTCCTTCGTCGCAAAGCAGGCCGGAACTGCCATCGGCGACAACCTCAGGAATGCCACCATGACGCGTCGCAACGACCGGCAGCCCAGAGGCCGCCGCCTCAAGAAGCGAATTGGGGATTCCCTCAACATCGCCTCCAACAGTCTCGCTCGGATGCAGAAAGATGTGCGATCGGGAAAAAACCTGGCGCAAAGATTCCTGCGGAAGAAATCCCGCGAACGAGACCCTTGCGTCAATTCCGAGCGAGGATGCCAGACTGCGCAGCTCGTCCTCCATCGGGCCTTCTCCGGCAATGGTGAAGCGGGCACCGGGGAAAGCTCTGCTGAAAACCTCGAATGCGCGCAGCGAGGCGGCCAGCCCTTTTTTCGGCACCAGCCGGCAGGCCTGGACAATCTGCCATGCCCCGTCCGGCGGCGGGTTGCGTTCGACAAATCCGATCTCCGGGAGAACCGTCTTCATGATGCGGAGCTTCACAGGATCGCAGCCGAGGGCCGCCACTTTTTCCGCGAGCTGCTCCGACCGGCACAGGACAAGCCGGGAGCGCTCGAACATTTCCCGCCTGGCCTCATCATACTCAGCGGTCGCGATCGCCCCGGCGACGTCCGAACCGTGAAAAGAAATCACCGCAGGGATCGTGACGCGGCGCAGCAACGGAAGAAGATGCACCGCGACATTTCCAAAAAAGATGTGGAGAAGCGAGGCCCCGTCCGCGGCCTCCCCGATGCGGAATGCTTCCCGGGCACTGATCTGCCAGGGCTTTCCGCTGAAACGTTCGAGCCCTCGCAAGACAAATCGAAGGGGGGATCTCCGCACAACCCGGATCCGCTCAACCGGCCAGTCCCCGTCCCGCTTCTGCGTGATGACGACCGGCGAAAAGCTTTTCAGCCCGGCAATGTGCCGGTGGATGTGCAGCATCTCCGGGCGCAGATACGTCGCGCAGAAAATCGCGACCGGCGGACGGCTACCATTCAACGCCGAAAACGGTGAGCGTTTGCGAATGGTGGGGGGTGGCCGGACCGAAATCCCTGGAAACAAGCTTCTCCCCGGATCCATACGACTGCGGAGCGAGTGGATTCACGGCCTGCCAGGGCTTCCTTGTGAAAATCTCTTTGACCATCCCCTCGATGGTCGGCTTCGGCTGCTCGATCTCAGCAACAATCTCGCGCTGCCGTCCAGGTGGAGCGATGAACTCCTGCGCAGCGGCGGAGCCCAGACCAAACACGATGGCCAGGAAGAATAGCTTCATGCGAAAACGGTATCACCTCCGGCTGCACGGGGCAACCAGACAATCCCGGGAGGCAACGGCATCTCGCTCACCGGCCTCCTCAACATCCTGCTCTGGCTGACTTTCGGGTTGAAACTTTTTTCGTGAGGCACGGCAATCCAGTTTTTGCAGATTACTTTTCCGTATCGACAGCAGGAATGGCGTCGTAAATAGCTTGTGAGAGAACCGCGAAGGCCGCTGAGCCGAATTCCTTGTCGTCCATGTAGCGGGTGACGATCTTGTCGTTGTCGGCCATGCGCTGGACGATCAGATGCTCGATCACATGGCGGAGTCCGAGCTGGAACTTGTCGAAGGGGTTTGCCTGGCGAAGCTTGATGACCTGCTCGTCATTTGTCGCCTTCTCGCGGATTTGCTCGAAAAAGAACCGGTCCTCATCGGTGAAGTTTGTTCCGAACCGCTCGTTGAGGACTTTGATAATTTCGGACAACGGCGCTTTATCCTCCTTGGCCTTGCCGGTGCCGACATCGGTCGGGCTTTTGACTCCCTCGGGCTCCCCTTCGCGCAGGGATATTTCCCCCGCGAAGATCCGCTGGAGGCGGTAGTATTGCAGACCCACTTCATCCCCGATCTTGACCCGTTCGTTATCCCGGTCGAGGGGAAGGTGCGGGAGCAAGAACCTGCCAAAGCTGTAGAGCATCTCCAGGGCCGGATCGGTGTAGGGCATGATCTGGCTCATGAAGGAATAGATATTCACGAACCCACTCAGTTTTTCGCGGAAGGCGCTCCGATTGGCATCGTCCTCCATCGCCTAAAATCGGTCCACAGCCGGCTGGATATGAAGCTGCATCCCGGCATGGTCCTGCGCGGTTTGCCGTGACACCGGCTTGTAGAAGACGCGTGAGAACGCTTCGACCTCGCTCCAGAAATACACCTGCGCGGCATCGAGTTCGTGCTTCAATTCTTCCAACTGCTGTGGGTCGGATCCCTCCTGCAGACTAGTGGCGTCGTAGTAGGGTTTGAAGGCCTTGAAAATGTCTTCGGCCTCGTTGATGAAATCCAAAACGAACGGACTTTCCTTTCCGGGGATCTTGCGGTTCAGGCGGGAGAGGGTCTGGACCGCTTGCACGCCGTCGAGACGTTTGTCCACATACATGGCGCAGAGGAGCGGCTGATCGAAGCCGGTCTGGTATTTGTTCGCGACGAGGAGCACCTGATAATCCGGCGACGCGAACCGCTCGGGCAGTTGTTTCTCGCCAATCGGCTTTCCACTCACGCAATCTGCGTTCATTCCCGGCTCGGTGTAGTCGAGGCCGGTGTCCGGATCCCTCACGGTGCCGCTAAATGCAACGAGCGGGCGCACATCGGAAATGTTGTTCTCCGCGATGTAGCGCTCGAACGCCTGCATGTAGCGCACAGCATGGAGGCGCGACGAGGTGACGACCATGGCTTTTGCCTGCCCGGCCAAATGCCCGCGAACCTTCTGGCGGAAATGCTCCATCATCACCTCGGTCTTCTGCTCGATGTTGTGCGGGTGCAGGCTCATGAACTTGGCCAACGCCCGGGCCGCCTTTTTCTTCGGCAGGTTCGGGTCGTCCTCGATCGCCTGACGCATCGAGTAGAGATGGAACGCCTCCGGGAGCCCGCTCGCGCCCTTGCGTCCGAAAAGTTCCAGCGTCTTTCCCTTGGGAGTGGCGGTAAAGGCGAAGAAACTCAGGTTCGGCTGCCTGCCGCGCGACTGCATGATCTGGTTCAGCCGGTCCTCCCAGTCCGGCTCTTCCTCGCCGCTCTCGGCATTGGAGGCCGCCCCGAGGATCGCCTTCAACTCCCGCGCCGTCTCGCCGGACTGACTGGAATGCGCCTCGTCCACGATGATCGCATACCGGCGCTTGGCGATCTCGGCCTCCCACTTGGCAGCGTCGGCTTTCTGCTCCGGGGTCGCCTCCTCCTGACTCTCCGCACCGGCAGCGTGAAGGAGTCCACGCAGGACAAACGGAAACTTCTGCAGAGTGGTGATGACGATCTTCGTCCCGTCGATCAGCGCCTCCGCGAGTTGTTTGGAATCTTGATCTATCGCCTTCACGACCCCCTGCGCATGTTCGATCTGGTAAATGGCGTCCTGCAATTGCCGGTCGAGGACCTGCCGGTCGGTGATCACCACCACGCAGTCGAAGACCTTCACGTCCTTGGCATCATGCAAACTGGCGAGACGGTGCGAGAGCCACGAGATGCTGTTCGTCTTCCCGCTCCCCGCCGAGTGCTGGATGAGGTAATTGCGGCCCAGCCCTTCGTTGCCCGCGGTAAAGACCATTTTCCTCACCGAGTCGAGCTGGTGATAGCGCGGGAAAATCATCGTCTCCTTCGTCACCACGCGATGCCCGCCGCGGCCGTCGTCCACTTTCTCCTCCTTTTTCTCCAAAAACATGAAGTGGCCGAGGATATCGAGGAAGCTGTCAAACCCGAGCACCTCCTCCCAGAAATACCCGGTCCGGTATCCGGACGGATGCAGTGGGTTCCCGGCTCCGCAGATGATCTGCCCCGGATGGCTCCCGCGATTGAACGGCAGAAAATGCGTCTTTTCGCCCGCCAGCCGGGTCGCCATGTGAACCTCATCCGGATCAGCGGCGAAATGCACGAGCGCCCGTTTCTTGAAATCGAACAGCGGCGCGCGGGGGTCGCGGTCTTCCTTGTATTGTCGCACCGCATTCCGCCAGCTTTGCCCGGTCCACGGGTTTTTCAACTCGATTGTCGCCACCGGCAGACCGTTCACGGCCAGCACCATGTCGAGCGTCCGGTTGTCACCCGGATGGCACGCCACTTGGCGCGTCACGGTGAGACGGTTTTTTGCGAACAACTCCAGCACCTCGTAATTCGCCCCATGCGCAGGTTTGAAATACGCAAGCCGGAAGGTCTTCCCGTAAAACTTGAACCCGTGCCGCAGGACATGCAGCGAGCCCTTCGCGTCAAGTTCCTTGACCAAACTAACCAGCAGGAGCGCTTCCAAACCTTCCGCATGCAGCTCCTTCATCTCGGCCCAGAGCTTCGGCTGAGTGTCCGAAATGAATGCGAACACCTGTGACGGAAACAACGCCCGCTCCTTGTCCCAGTCGGCATTGCTCCCAGCCTTCCACCCGCCCTGGGTCAGCAGGATTTCCTCGACGTAGGTTTCGAAGGTGCGTTCGTTGGTCTGGCTCATTTCGTCACCTCCTTCAACACGGCAAACCGTGGCTCCACCTCGTAAAATTGATTGCGTCCGGATTTCTCTGCCAAGGAAACCAGGTTCAGGGCCAGCCAGTTCTTCAAGTATTTCTGAATCAGTTGCTTGCTCTTTTCGGCCTGCATTCCCAATTCACTGTTGGTGAAGCGACCCGCCGCCGCCGCATGGAGGAACACGGATTCCTCCCCTCTGTGAAGCAACCTTTTCACCTCACTCAAGGCAATGCCGCGAAGCATCGCGGTGGCTTCGTTCAAGGTTAGCGGCTGAGCGTAACTGTCGGGCAGGTGGCTTATCAGCGAAGTGATCGCATTCATCACATATCGGATTCTGCCGTTGAAAGTCTGGTAGAGACTTTTCACCACCTCATCCGACACCGGCTTGATCCACTCCTTTTTCGGGGCGGAGAGCAGTTGGTAACGTTTCTCCATCACCGCCTTCACCTCCCCGAGTGACAACGGCTCCAGATGAATCGGGGTGTCGAAGAAAATGCTGCGCACGCGCGGCAGCGGGACGACCACCTGCTGGAACATTCCCGTATTGCCGACGAAAATGAAATAGACTCCCGGCTCTTGCAGCAGGTCCCGCACGGCATCAAAAAACCTTTGCAGGGGCTCCACATCTCTTCGACCCAGTAACTCCAGATTATCCAGGTGGAAGATCACGCCTGCCAGACCCCGTTTCTTCACCAGCGCCACCAACCCGCGGAGGCAGTCCCGCAAATGCTCATTGGTGACCTCGCCCACCTTCACCGACTTGCTCCGGGTGTGACCCAGCCCACCCCCGAATCCAAACAGCGTGAGCTGGCCGCTCAACCCGCCGGCGTCCTCGGCCCGCACCCCTACAATGGCCGTGATTTCGCTCAGGAGCTTGTTTTTTACAAACTCCCTCTCCCCGAGATCCAGCCGCAGCCGCGCGGAAAGTGATGCCAGCAGGCTGAGCAACAGATCCCGCTCGTTCCAGCCTTCCCTCACAGATATCTCTCCTGCCGGTGAAATCAGTTTGTGCTTCGCCGCTACCTCCCAGCGCTGCCGATGAAAGTTGACAAACGTGGTCTTGCCCACGCCGGGATCGCCCTCCACCACGATTCGACCGCCGCCCGGGTTGCGCAGAAAATTGGTCAGGAGATCCGCCGTCGTGGCCGACATCGCCCTCGGAACGTAGGCCTCCTGCACAGAGAGCGGTGCCCCCTCACTCAGCGAGAGTGCCTTGGTGTCGTAGGGATTGTCGGTGAAGCCGTATCGTTCCCAGAGGTTTTGCGTCAGTTCCATGCGGCGTGGGATTTGGTAAACCGGATTGGGTTTACCTTGGTTTACCATCTGGAGCAAGGTCAACCGAATCCGGTTTACCTTTGTTTACCATCCGGTTTGTGAGCCGCAGCGTGAAAATCGGTCCTGTCCTCAAAGCGCGGTTGGTCAGCAGGATTCCCACAACGCAGGTTCGAAGGCGCGTTCGCTGGTTTGGCTCATGATGGGTTGCTATTCTTTGGCCGACTGCAGTAGCTCATGGATCTTGTCGGTCTCGTCGTAGGCGCAAAAGAGGTCACACACTTCCTCTCCGATGTCCCGTGCGGCTTCGTCCACATCCTGCACCACCGGATCATACACCATAACCGGCTTCAATTGCGGGTTCGTCTTCCGAAGATCCTGCCAACGGTATCCCCACTGCTCCATGGTGGTTAAAATCCGGCCGCGACGGCGTAGCACTTGAAAGGCCACCGGATGTCCCACTCGATTACCTCCAGCGGGCGCGGCGGCTCGTAGCGGTAGAAATGGCGGTTGAGCGGGATCTCGTAGCCGACCTTGGTCTTGGTGGTGTCAATCCACGCATCGGGGACGTGGGGCAGCACCTCGCGTTTGAAGTAGGCTTCGATGCTTTCTTTGAGCGGCACGGTCTCGGTGTCGCGCAGGTCGGCGTCCGGCTCGGGCTGGCCGTCGCGGTCGCGGCAGATTTCGGCGGTGTCGTCGCGCTCGCCGAGGGCGGCGAGCACGGCCTTGAGTTCCGGGGGCGCTCAGGCGGATGCCTCGCGCTCGGTCGAGGTCGCGCAGCTCGGTGAGGAATTCTTTGCGGTCTTTGAAGAGCTTTCCCTGAGTGGCTTCGCCGAAGGCAATAAGAAGGGCACGTAGTGCCTCCTGCCGCTGTTGGCCGGCCTCGATTTCCTTTTGGCGGATGGCGGGGTCTTTCTTGGCGCTGGTGGCGAGGTTCTTGAAGCCGCTCTCGTCGTCGAGCCGGGCGAGGCGTTCGGCGCTGGCCTGGAAGTTCAGGCGCAGCGGGCGGTCGACGGTGATTTTGTGGTAGCCAAAATCTTCGTTGTCGAAAATCTTGCTGACGATGCGCTGGCGCTGGACCGGCTGGTGGGTGATCGGGTCTTCCTCGGTGAAGATGCGCGTCTGGCCGTCGCGGAAGTCGCCGAAGATTTTGGTGAGTTCGCCGATGTGGTCGGGGTCTTTCTCCTTGTCCGACGGATCGCCGATGCGGCGGCGTTTGTTGCCGAGGCTTTTCTCCATCTGCACCCAGAACGGGCGGGCGTCGATGAGCTGGACCTTGGCCTTGCGGGGCTTTTCCTTCCGGTTGGTAAGCACCCAGAGGTAGGTGGAGATGCCGGTGTTGTAGAAGAGCTGCTCGGGCAGGGCGACGATGGCCTCCAGCCAGTCGTTCTCGATGATCCAGCGGCGGATTTCGCTCTCGCCGCCGCCGGCGTCGCCGGTGAAGAGGGGTGAGCCGTTAAAGACGATGGCGAGGCGGCTGCCGCCGTCCTGCGGGGTGCGCATCTTGGCCAGCATGTGCTGGAGGAAGAGGAGCGCGCCGTCATTCACGCGGGGCGTGCCCGCACCGAAACGTCCGGCGTGGCCCAGCGTGTCGTGCTCGTTCTCGATATACCGCTGCTGCTGCTTCCACTCCACCCCAAACGGCGGATTGGCCAGCATGTAGTCGAAGGTCCATTTTTTGCCGTCGGCTGCGCGGTCAAAGCCGTCTTTGGTAAACGTGTCGCCGAGGATAACGGCGTCGGCATCCTCTCCCTTGATGAGCATGTCCGACTTGCAGACGGCCCAGGCTTCGTCGTTCCAGTCCTGACCGAAGAGTTTCGGCTGGGCGTCGGAGTTGAGGTCGCGGATGTATTTCTCGGCAACCGACAACATGCCGCCCGTGCCGCAGGCGGGATCGTAAATTGTCTTCACCACATGGCTGCGGGCGAGGTCTTTCTCCGGCGAGAGGAGGAGGTTGACCATGAGCTTGATCACCTCGCGCGGGGTGAAGTGTTCCCCGGCCTCTTCGTTCGATTGCTCCGCGCCGATCCGGATGAGTTCCTCGAAAACGTAGCCCATCTGAAAGTTGTCCACGCGGGAGGGCGAGAGATCGATCTTCGGGTCGGTGAACGCCTTGATGACGAGGTAGAGCAAATCCTTTTCAGCAAGGAATGCGATCTGTTCGGGGAGCTTAAACTTCTCAATGATAGCGCGGACATTTGGCGAGAAGCCGTTGATGTAGCTGTTGAGATTCGGCGCGAGCTGGTTCGGGTCATCGAGGAGGCGCGGAAGGTCGAGCTTCGAGAGGTTGTAAAACGGCACCTTGGTGATCTGCGACAGGCGGTGACGGATGATATTCTCTCCCTTCGCCTTGATTTCGGAGTGCTCCTTCAGAACGGCGGCCTTCGTCGGAGCAAGGATGCAATCGAACCGGCGCAGAACCGTGAGCGGGAGGATGACCTTGCGATATTCGTTCCGCTTGTAGGGACCACGGAGAAGGTTGCAGATACTCCAGATGAAGCTGGCGATTTGGGAGTGGGTCTCGGAGGACACGACCGAAACCCGATACCAGCATGCGACGGCTTCTGCGAGCCAAAGATTGCCCGCTATTGATCGACCGCCCGAAGGGTCACATCATGTTTGCGCCCATCTCTGCAAGGGGGCTGCGCTCGCCCTTGGTGAGTGAGACGTGCGCGGTGATCCGCTGGCCGCGGAGCCGGTTGCGGGCGTAGACGAGGCCGTTCGACCGGCTGTCCACATACGGATTGTCGATCTGGGCGGGGTCGCCGACCATCACGAGCTTCGAGCCTTTCGACATGCGGGTCACCACGGTTTTGGCCTCGAGCGGCGTGAGTTGCTGGGCCTCGTCGAGGACGAAGAACCGGTTCGGGATCGAGCGTCCGCGGATGTAGCAGAGTGCTTCGATCTCAAGCAACCCACGCTCGATGAGCTGCTCATACGGCTTCACGACCGCATGGGAAACCGGGCCGGACGCATGCGGATGCGGCTCGTGATGGTGCTGCTGGTTTTTTCTCTCCGACGCGTGGCGGGGCTTGCCCTCCGGACGAGGCGGGTGCAACGGCAGAAGGACCTCGAACGCATCGTAGATCGACTGCAGCCAAGGGTGCATTTTCTCGTTCAGCGTGCCCGGAAGGAACCCGAGCGTGTCGCCCATCGCGACGACCGGACGGCTTACCGTCATCCCGTTGAAATCCTTCTGAGCGGTCAGGAAAAGCCCCGCAGCCACGGCCATGAGCGTCTTGCCTGTCCCGGCCTGCCCGTAGCACGTGATGAGCGAAATCTCCGGGTCGAGCAGGGCGTCCAGAAAACATTGCTGGCCGGGATTCGCGGGACGCAGCTCGATCCCCTTCGGCATCTGCATCGTCGGAGGGATGTTCAGCCTAACGATCCGGCCGTCCCCGATATGCCGGCCGGGCAGCAGCTTCCCCTCGCCGGCCTCGAGCAGGACATACTCGTTGATCTCGAGGCGGCCGGTCCGGGAGAGCTCGAATTCGATCGACCGCGCGCTCCCGAACCTCTGCAACTCATGCGCCTCGACCGGAATCGACCGGATCTCATAGCCCTCGGCATCTTTCACGGCCACCTTGTCGTTCAGGTAGTCCTGGCACGTCAGCCCGATCGCCATCGCCTTCAACTGCATGTTGAGGTCCTTGGTCACCAGAATCGTCGGGCTTTTCTCCTCCTCCTTCAGGGCGAGGCATGCCCCCATGATCCGGTGGTCGGCGCGATCCTGATCGGGAAAGATTTTGTGAAACCGCCGCATGGTCGCGCCAGGCCGGGCCGAATCGATGGAGTCGTTGAGGAGGATCCGGACCGATCCGCCGCCCGACGTCTTCGCCCCCTTGGTCACGCTTTTCGAGTCATGCCCGAAGACCTGGGTGAGAAACCGGTGCACCGTCCGCGCGTTCGCTCCGCGCTCGGTCTGCTCGTTCTTGAACCGGTCCAGCTCGGAAAGCACCTCGACCGGAATGAAGACGTGGTTGTTCTCGAACCGGTTCAGGCAATGCGGGTCGTGCAGGAGGACGTTCGTGTCCAATACGAAGTTTTTTACCATTCCGTCCGTCTCAACCCGCCGGTCTCTCCCCTCAACGGGAAAAAACAGGCTTTGTTCCTCGGAAGTCTCGATCGCGGTGGGTCTGTGCATGATGGTTCAGGGTCGCTGCAGTAAATCTGACGTCGACAGGTTGGAGAGACGAAAATCCACGTCTGAAATTCCACTGGAATAACCGACCCGGATCGAAGCGTTCTGGAAAGCAGAGCGTCTCAAGGAGGTCATCTTATGCCATAGACAGAAAGACGGTTCAATTAAATAATTGTGGTGTTTTTGTCGCTAACACGAAAAATAACCACAATATATTGATGCAGAGCGTAAAACTCTGCCATCTCTGGAACGGTGTCGCCGGGCAATCCCCGTGGCGGCTTTCATTCCGTGACAGACATCATAAAAACAAAGCTTTCTTATCGTGTGGCAATTCTTGTATAAGACAAACTTATACATCGAACGCATGTTGGACGAAGCCCTCAGATCGGATTTGCAAAAGCGCGGCATCTTTGTCGCGTCGTTCGAGGATCTGTATAACTGGGGGAGGAAGAACTCGCTTTGGCCGCTGCAGTTCGGGCTGGCTTGTTGCGCGATCGAGATGATTGCGACGGCGGCGGCGCGATTCGACATGGCTCGATTCGGTGCGGAGGTCTTCCGTCCGTCGCCCCGCCAGGCGGACCTGATGATCATTGCCGGAACGGTCACCAAAAAAATGGCCCCGCTGGTTGTCCGGCTTTACAACCAAATGCCCGAGCCGAAATACGTGATCGCGATGGGTGCCTGCGCGATTTCCGGCGGCCCGTTCAAGGAGGGCTACAATGTGCTGAAGGGGATCGACCGCTACATCCCGGTGGATGTCGCGATCCCGGGATGTCCTCCGCGTCCGGAGGCACTCCTTGAGGGGCTCATCAAGCTTCAGGAAAAAATCGAGGGCCAGCGGCTTTTCGGACCGAACCGGGCACGGCATGCGGACACGAGCAACGCGGCGGACTATCCGGTTCCCTCCTACGGCGCGCACGACCTCGAACCCCCGATGAACCCAGCCGTTTTCAAGCCTGAACCCGCAAGGAGGGACCCGGAATGAACGGCGTGCTTGAGGCAATCCGGGCTGCTCTCCCGAATGCGGTTGTCGAACTCGTCAACAACCCAAGCCCCAGCGCCCAGCACTCGCTTCTGGTGGACCGCAAAGACGGTCGCGCTGTCGCGGAATTCCTGCGCGACTCCCTGGGCTTCGATTTTTGCTCCAACGTCAGCGGGGTGGACTGGCCGCCGCGGAAGGTGAAAGAGACCGTCGTCATCAAAGAGATGGTTGACGGCGTCGGGAAGGAGGTCAAAACGACGGTCGAGCGGGATGTGCCCGGGTATCTTGAGGTCGTTTACCACCTGTATTCCATCGCCAAGAAGACCGGTCCCGCGATCCTGCGAATGAGGACCGGCGACCGGGCTGACGATGTGTCGGTTCCCTCGCTCACACCGGTCTGGAAGAGCGCGGATTTTCAGGAACGCGAGGTCTTCGACCTTTTCGGGATCCGGTTTGACGGCCACCCCGACCTCCGGAGGATCCTGATGTGGGACGAATTTGCGGATCACCCGATGCGCAAGGACTACGCGGCACCGGATGACTTCGAATACGAACCGACCCCGCACGACGAAATCCTTGCAAAGGTCAAAGCAAGTACGGAGGCCGCATGAGTTTCCTGCCTCCTCTTGAATCCCCCCAGACGATCGACGTTTCGCTCGGGCCGCAGCATCCTTCGACACACGGCGTATTCCGGATGAACGTCACGCTCGACGGAGAGACGGTAACCCGGCTCCAGCCGGTTTTCGGATACCTCCACCGGAACCATGAAAAGATCGCCGAGGGCAACTCGTGGCTCGCCGCGATGCCCTACACCGACCGGCTCGACTACATCTGCCCGCTCACCAACAACTGGGCGTATGCGCTGGCGGTCGAAAAGCTTGCGGGCATTGAAGTCGCCGGGCGCGCGGAATTCATCCGAGTGATCACCGCCGAGCTCACCCGCCTGCAGAATCACGTCGCATTTCTGGGCTTCATCCTCGGCGACATGGGCGCCTGGGGGACGGCTCTCATGTATGCGTTCCGCGAACGCGAAAAGATCCTCGACCTCTTCGAGTCTCTCACCGGCGCGCGAATGATGTGCAATTACATGCGGTTCGGCGGATGCCGGTGCGACCTGCCGCCAGGCTGGCTCGATGCCACCCGCAAACTCGTGGATGGGTTTCCAAAATTTCTGGACGAGATGGAGGCTCTGCTCACCGGCAACGAAATCCTACTCGCCCGCCTGCAGGGGATCGCGCCGCTGGCGGTCGACCGGGCAATCAACGGCGGCATGTCGGGACCGGTCCTCCGCGCCTCGGGCGTGGATTACGACATCCGCAAGGTCGACAACTACGGGATCTATAACCGTTTCAAATTCCGCGTCCCGCGCGGGACCGTCGGCGATTGCTACGACCGGTTCATGATCCGTGTCCTCGAAGCCCGCGAGTCTGTCGGAATCCTCAAGCAGGCGATCGCCGGAATCCCGGATGGGCCGGTCGTCAACCCGAAGGCCAAGCAGCGCGGGTTCCGGCCGCCGGCCGGCGAAGCCTACGGGCGCATCGAAGGCCCGAAGGGGGAACTCGGATTCTTCCTCATCGCTGACGGCAGCGACAAACCCTACAGGTTCCGCATCCGCCCGCCCAGCCTCATCAACCTGACCCTCCTCGAAGAACTCTGCCTCGGCACAAAAATTGCCGACGTCATGGTCATCCTCGGCTCAATCGACATCGTCCTGGGGGAAGTGGACCGATGAAGACAAGTCGGAAGTATGAAGTCGGAAGTATGAAGTGGGGCGCACGCGCCCTTGAGCCGCTTCGCGGGGATTTCTGGACTTCATCCCTCATCCTTCATCCTTCATCCTTATGAATATCCCCGGCTCCGGCATTCTCAAAGGACTCGCGGTCACCGCGCGGAATTTCGCGGGCAGCTATGTCGAGAAGGACCGGCTCACGACGGAGCAGTATCCGGAGGAGCGCCCGAAGCTCCCGGAAGCCGCGCGCAGCTTTCCGTTCCTCGTCTATGATGGAGACGATCCGGAAACCGGGATGCGCTGCGTCTCGTGCAAGATCTGCGAAAAGGAATGCCCGCCGCAGTGCATTTATATCATCCAGGACCGCGACGAAGCGGGCAAGGCGCTCAAGCGGCCGAAGGTTTTCGACATCGACATCTCGGTCTGCATGAGCTGCCAGATCTGCGTCGAGGTCTGCCCGTTCGAATCGATTCGCATGGACCAGGACTACGAGCTCAGCTCGTTCGACCGGTTCGGATCGCTCATGCTCGACAAGCCGAAGCTCTTGAAGTCGAACACCTACTACCACAGCATCCACCCGACCGAGGCCGCCGAGACCGATGGCCGGATCGAGGCGGAGCGGAAGAAAAAGGAGGCCGCCACAGCCGCCAAGGCAGCGAAGGCCGCTGCCCCATCAGTCGTATCAGTCCCATTGGTCCCATCTCAACCGAAGGGTCGAGCATAATGGCACTTCTCGAGCGGGCTCCCATCAATCTGCTCCACTGGTTCCTCGGACTGCTGGGCTTCTTCGGCGTGCCGGCCTGGATTCTCGCGATCATCTCCGCTCTGATCATCATCGGCACGATCATCGGAGTTTTTCTCGGCCTCTTCGCGCTCACCTCGGTGATGGAGCGCAAGATTCTCGCCCGAGTGCAGAACCGCTACGGTCCGAACCGCGCGGGTCCGTTCGGACTCTTCCAGCCGGTCGCCGACGGGATCAAGATGATCACGAAGGAGGACCTCGTTCCCCGCACGGCGGACTGGATCGTCCATCTTCTAGCACCGGTCGTCATGATGGTTCCCGCTCTCATGGTGCTCGCGATCATCCCCTACGGCCGCGACATGGTGCCGGTCGAGATCGATGCCGGGATCCTGTATTTCTTTGCCGTCGGCGCAGGGACCGAGGTTGCGGTCTTCATGGCCGGATGGGGAAGCAACAACAAGTATTCCGTGCTCGGCGCGATGCGGGCGATCGCCCAGATGATCAGCTATGAGCTGCCGCTCGTAATTTCCGCGATCGTTACCGCGATGATCGCAGGATCGCTCTCGCCCTCGGCCATCGTCGCCGCGCAGGGCGGGGGCGGATTCGTGCCTCAATGGTTCATTCTGACCCCGTGGGGATTCACGGCCGGCCTCATCTTCTACATCTGCGCGCTCGCCGAGTCGAACCGCAGCCCGTTTGACCTGCCGGAAGGCGAGTCCGAACTTGTCGCCGGTCACCTCACCGAATACTCCGGCTTCAAATATGCGACGTTCTTCATGGCGGAATACGTCGGAATGTTCGCGATATGCGGGCTTTTCGTGACGCTTTTCCTCGGCGGCTGGCAGGCACCGCTCCCGTTTCTGGATATAATTCCCTCCTGGTGCTGGTTCTTCGGCAAGGTCTGCTTTGTGGCGTTTACGATGATCTGGGTCCGCGCGACGCTGCCGCGGCTGAGGATCGACCACCTCCTTGCGTTCGCATGGAAATTTCTGCTCCCGATGAGCTTCGCCGCGTTCCTCTCCGCCGCCTGCTGGCACTACGCCGGACGCGGGCCGCTCGCCTGGATTCTTTCTCTCGCCATCGTCGGGATTCCCTATCTCATCCTCGGCAACGCCTTTACGAACCGCTTCTCCGTCAGCCGGCGGACCTACCTGTTTTCCGAATGATGACACGCGTTCACACAGGGAAGCGACGGACGCCTGCGGCGAGGCGTCCCTACCAAACATCCGGTAGGGCGGGTTCGCCGAACCCGCCGACTTGTTCCACGAAAGGGATACGATGTTTCTTATGGTGATGGACTTTCTGAAAACCTGCTGCGCCGACCCGATGAAGCTGATCGGCGAGTGGTTCGTTGTCCTGCCCGCACTGGTCCTGCTGCTCGCCGCCGCGGCGGCGGTCGTCATGCGGAACCTGATCCATGCGGCCCTGCTTCTCACGCTGAGCTTCATCGCGCTCGGGATCGTCTTCATCGCGCTCGGTGCGGAGTTCGTCGGATTCGTCCAGTTGCTCGTCTATGTTGGAGCGGTCGCGATGGTCATCGTCTTCGCAATTCTCCTCACGAACCCCGATCAGCTGACAAAATCCCGGAACCTGCTTTCCGGGTTCGCCCCGGCCGCAGGTGTGGCCGTTGCGTTCGCCGCGCTGGCCGCATTGCTCGGCTTCATCTTCTCAAGCCCGCTTGCGAAGAAGCCTCTGCCCGCGCCCGCATCGGCCCCGGTCGCCGCCATCGGCGAGGCGCTCATGGGCGACTATGTGATCGCACTGATCGTGCTCGGCATCCTCCTCACCGCCGCCCTCGTCGGAGCCGCAGTCATCGCCATGGAGGACAAGCCATGACACTTCAAATCCTGCTCGCCATCTCCGCGATCCTCTTCACATTTGGTCTCGCCGCCGCGCTCTCGCGGTCGAATGCCATCATGATCCTCATCGGCATCGAGCTCATGCTCGGCGCGGCCAACCTGAATTTCATCGCCTTCTGGCGGTTCTCCGAAAACCCGGCCGACCTGGCAGGCATCCTGTTCGCGATCTTCTCAATCGGCGTCGCCGCCGCCGAGGCCGCCGTCGGACTCGCCATCATCATCCTCGTCCACCGCAGGATCAAAAGCGTTGAGGTCGACGACGCCTCGAATTTGAAAGGATGAAAAGAATGCGGAATTCGGAATTCGGAATTCGGAAGTGGGGCGCAAGCGCCCTTGTCCCGCTTCGCGGCGTTTGGCTTTCATTCCGCAACCCGCGATCCCTCAAGCCACTTCGCTGGGGCTCTTCTTCATTCCGCATTCCGCATTCCGCATTCCGCATTCGATGTATTTCCTGATTCCCATTCTCCCGCTCCTCGCCGCCGGGCTGACCGCGCTGATGAAGCGAGGCCAGCGCATGTCGGCCGCCGCGCTCGTCATCGCCGCACAGGCGGGTTCGACGGTCTTGAGCCTATTGGCGTTCCTCGAGACGCTCGCGGCTGAGGCTCCGCACGGGGATGTCGCGCGGACGTATTTCAATTTCCCATGGCTGAGCATCGGCAGTGAGACCCTGAGCCTCGGACTGCTTCTTGATCCGCTGAGCGGCGGCATGGTCCTGATGGTGTCGTTTGTTTCGCTGCTCATCTTCATCTACAGCGTGGGCTACATGAAGGAGGATCCGAATTTCACGCGGTTCTTCTGCTTCCTTTCGCTGTTCTCGGCCGCGATGCTCGGCGTCGTCCTCTCGAACAGCCTGCTTCTCACATTCATCTGCTGGGAACTCGTCGGGCTGGCATCCTATCTCCTCATCGGATTCTGGTTTCACAAGCCGTCCGCCGCCGCAGCGGCCAAGAAGGCGTTTCTCACCACGCGCATCGGCGACATGGGATTCCTGATCGGCATGCTCTGGCTCTACTCGGCATCGGGAACCTTGCTTTTCTACGACCACGGGAACGGGTGCCTGGAGGCTGGCGCGCTTACTGCACTGGCTGCGAAGACCGCCTGCATGGGGCTCGCCGTATCGAACTGCATCGCACTTCTCATCTTCTGCGGCGCCGCCGGGAAATCCGGTCAGTTCCCGCTCCACGTCTGGCTGCCGGATGCCATGGAGGGTCCCACGCCGGTCAGCGCGCTAATCCATGCGGCGACGATGGTCGCGGCCGGCGTCTACCTCGTCGCGCGCATGTTCCCGCTTTTTGAAGCAACCGGCGCGGTGTCGATTTCCTTGAATGTGGTCGCATGGATCGGTGCCTTCACCGCCCTCTTTGCGGCGCTGATCGCGGTTGCGCAAACCGACATCAAGCGGATCCTCGCCTATTCGACTGTCTCGCAGCTCGGGTTCATGATGCTGGCGCTCGGCGTCGGAAGCGTCACTGCCGCGATGGTCCACCTCATCGCCCACGCATTTTTCAAAGCCCTCCTCTTCCTGGGAGCGGGCTTGGTCATCCACGGCGTCCACGAGGAGCAGGATATCCGGAATATGGGGGGGCTACGGAAATACATGCCGGTCACATTTGTGACGTATGCGATCGGCATGATGGCGCTCTCGGGAGTCCCGTTCTTCTTCTCAGGATTCTGGAGCAAGGACGAAATCCTTCATGTCGCCCACCAATGGCCGGTCTCGCAGGCACCGTTCTTCATGGCTGCAGCCGCCGCGTTCCTCACCGCCTTCTATATGACCCGGCAAATGTGCTACGTGTTCGCTGGCTCGTATCGCGGGCATGCGCGCCCGCATGAAAGCCCGGCTGTCATGACCATCCCGCTCGTCATCCTTGCTGCGGCTGCCGTCCTGATGTCGATCCCCGCGACTCCCGCATGGCCATGGTTCCATGGATACCACACCGGACATGAACTCAATCTGGATTTTGCTCGGCTCATCGAACACGGGTTCCTCACGATTGCGGGGCTTTCAATCGTCATCGCCTCGGCCGGGATCGGGATCGGATATCTTCTTTACCGGCGGGTCACGAATACGGATCCCCTGCAGCGCGCGCTCGGAGTCGGATACCGCGCGCTGGAAAACCGTTTTTACGTGGATGAAATCTACAATGCGACGGTTGTTCGCGGGCTCGGGCTTCTCGGCATCCTGGCAGCCGCCATCGAACGCTGGATCTTTTGCGGAATTGTCCTTCTCATCGGCGGGCTCGCCCTCCTGGCATCAACCCTGGGCGACCTCTTTGACAGGTTCTGGATCAACCTCGGATTCGACAGCCTCTGCGGTGGGCTCCGCGACGGCGGACAGCTTTTCGCTTCATTGGAAAACGGCCGTGTCGTCTGTTACCTGAGGTTTCTAAGCCTCGGCACCGTGGTGCTTCTCCTCATCATCGGATGGTTCCTCACATGACTTTCCTCACGCTCATTCCTTTTGCCGGGGCGCTTCTTGTCGCTCTTCTTCCTTCACAGCGGGCTGCGCGGGGGATCGGCCTGGCCTTCATGCTTGGCGCTCTTGGCTTTGCGATCGGGCTCGCCCTCGGCTACGAGCGGACCGCCGGGGGCATCCAGTTCGTCGAGCGCCATTCCTGGATTCCCGCGCTCGGCGTGGATTACGTCGTCGGGGCGGATGGCCTGAGCCTGATGCTCCTGCTTCTGACAACGATCATCACTCCGTTCGCGCTGCTTGCGGCGGGACCGGGGGCGACGAGGCTGCATGTCGTGCTGGTCCTGCTTCTAGAAACGACTCTCATCGGGACATTCACCGCGCTGAATTTCATCCACTGGTTCCTCTACTACGAGCTGAGCCTCGTGCCCGCGTTTCTGCTGATCCGCTCTTCCGGCACGAAGGCCGCGACTGCGGCGGCCCTGCGGTTCTTTATTTACACCCTGCTTGGCGGGCTCGCGATCCTGATCGGTTTTCTGGCCATCCAGCTCGCCACCGGGACATTTGATCTGATCGCCCTCGGTGCGATGGGCGGATCTCTCGACGCCCTCCTCGCCGCAAAATCCGGCTGGCCGTCCGCCGGGCTTCTCGTCTTCTGCTGCGTGTTCCTCGGCCTAGCGGTGAAGGTTCCGGTTGTTCCATTCCACACCTGGCTGCCCGACGCCTACTCGGAGGCTCCGTCGTCGGTCACGATGCTTCTCACCGGGTTGATGTCGAAGATGGGGGTGTATGGTTTCCTGAGGCTGCTTGTGCCGCTCTTCCCGCAGCGCATGCAGGAACTTTCGACGCCGCTCCTCTGGCTTGCACTGGCAACCATCATCTTCTCCGCGTTCGCAGCACTCGCCCAGAGCGACATCAAGCGCATCCTCGCGTATTCTTCGGTCAACCACCTCGGCTACTGCCTGCTCGGGATCTTTGCCGTCGCGGCTGTTCCGGCCGGCGCTCCCATCGCCCGTGCGGCAGCAACGAATGGCGTGCTGCTCCAAATGTTCAACCACGGCCTCACCGCCTCCGCCCTCTTCTGCTTCGTCGGATTTATCGAGCGCCGCAGTGGCGGTCTCCGCGGGCTCGCGGATTTCGGCGGACTGCGCACCGCGGCACCCTTGCTTGCCGGGCTCATGGGAATGGCAATTTTTTCCTCGCTCGGGCTTCCCGGGCTCAACGGCTTTGTCGGCGAGTTTTTAATCTTCAGCGGAAGTTTCCATCTTGTCTGGTGGGCTGCGTCACTTGCAGCCATCGGCCTCTTCGTCACAGCGGTCTTCCTGCTCACGATGATCCAGAAAGTTTTCACCGGCCCGTTGCCGGAGCGCTGGTCGAAATTCCCCGACCTCACGACACCCGAGATTACGATGGTGACTCCGGCCATTGCTCTGATGTTTGTGCTCGGGATTTATCCGCAGATCCTCATCGCCCTCTTCAACAATTAGCATGATCCTCACCGCGACATTTCTCTCAGCTTTTGCCGGTGCCGGCCTGATCCTCCTGCTGCCGGAAAGGTCCGCGGCCCTCGCCAGATGGATCGCCCTTCTCGCCGCGCTGGCCGGGCTGGGGTTTGCGACCGTCGCCTTCCTAGACTTCGATAGCGCAGGGCCTCATTTTCAATTCCTCACGAATATCCCGTGGATCCCGCAGCTCGGGATTTCATTCTCCACCGGGGCGGATGGCATCAGCCTCGTCATGCTGGTTCTTACCGGCCTCATCGCCGTGACCGGCGTGCTCTTCTCGTGGAATGTCACGCGCCGTCCGCGTGCATTCTTTGCGTTTTTCCTGACGATCATCGGCGGCGTCTATGGCGTCTTCCAGAGCTTCGACCTGTTCCTGCTTTTCGTCTTCTACGAGATCGTCATCATCCCGAAATATTTCCTGATCGCGGCCTGGGGATCGACGAACCGCGAATACGGCGCGATGAAGCTGACAATGTATTCTGTCGCGGGCAGCGCGCTCGTCCTGCTCGTGATGGTTGCCGCTTATGCGGCTTCGGGAGCCCATTCGTTCGATCTCTTCACGCTGGCCGATCCCTCAAAGTCGCACTTCGCGCCGGGCTTCCAGACCTGGGCGTTCCCGGTGATGTTTCTTGGTTTCGCAGTGCTGGCCGGCATCTGGCCGCTACACACCTGGGCGCCGACCGGACACGTCGCAGCCCCGACCGCCGTCTCGATGCTCCTTGCCGGCGTTGTCATGAAGCTTGGCTCCTACTCGGCACTCCGCGTGGCCATGACGCTTTTTCCCGCCGGGCTCGACCAATGGAGGCTTCCGATCGCGGTCCTTGCAGTAGCGGGCATTGTCCTCGGCGCGCTCGTCGCTCTCGCCCAGAAGGACCTGAAATTCACAGTCGGATACTCGAGCATCGCACACATGGGATTCGTCCTTCTCGGCTTGATGACTCTGAACCTGGCCGGCCTGGGGGGATCTGTCCTCCAGATTTTCTCGCACGGCATTATCGGCGGGCTTCTTTTCGCCGTTGTCGGACGCATGATCTACGACCGCACCCACACGCGCGACATCGCGGAGCTCGGAAGCATGAACCTGACAAAGGCGCTCCCGTTTGCCGCCTTCACATTCACCGTCGCCTCGGTCGCCTCGATGGGCCTGCCCGGATTCAGCGGATTCATCGCGGAGTTCACGATTCTCAAAGGCTCGTGGACCTCACTCCCGTGGCTGCTCATCCCTGCCAGCATTGGCGTTGTCATCACTGTCGCATTCACGCTCCGCGCTCTTCAGCGGACGTTCTTCCCGTTTGGCGAAGCCTCCGCTCCAGCACACGCGCTTGATCCGATCACCCTGTCCGAAAAACTCGGTGCCGTCATCCTCATGGCTGCAACGCTCGCGGTCGGTCTCTTTCCGTCCGTCCTTCTCGACCCGATCCTGCGCAGCTTCCAAAGCCCGCTCATGCACCAGCTCCTTAAATAAAATGCGATTTTTTCCATGCTGACCGCACTTTTGCCCGAATCCCTGCTGGTTGCGACCGCGCTGGTTGTCCTCGGTCTGGGGGTCTCCATGCCGGGGGCCAGAACCATGAGCACCGTCATCGCCCTGCTTGGGGGCTTTCTTGCCGCGGCTGCGCTGCTGATCTTTCCGATCGATGGAAATTTCCTCCACGGGATGGTCGTTCTTGACCCGATCGCCCGCATTTTCAAGCTGGTGATCCTCGCGCTCGGATTGATCGCCGCTGTCTTTGCATCCGAGTCATTTCTGGAGACTCACTTCGCCGAGTCCCTTGCATTGATCCTGTTCGGTACGGTCGGCATGATGCTGCTCACCGGCACCGAGGACCTGCTCATGATCTTTCTGGCGCTTGAGCTGACAAGCATCCCGCTCTACGTGCTCGCCGCCTTTAACAAAGCCAGTCGCGCTTCCGCGGAGGCCGGGTTGAAATATTTTCTGATCGGCAGCATCTCGGCGGCATTTCTTCTCTACGGACTGAGTCTGATCTACGGCGTCACCGGATCGACAAATCTCCTGGCCATCTCAAAAGCCGCGGCGGATCCGCTTCTCACCGCAGGAATCGTCCTGACGCTTGCGGGATTTGCATTCAAGGTCGCGGCCGTCCCGTTTCAACTCTGGGCGCCGGACGTCTATGAGGGCGCCCCCACGGCCGCCGCTGCACTCGTGGCCTCCGGTTCGAAAGTCGCTGGAATTTTTATTCTGGTAAAATTGCTCACAGCCGGGCTCGGACACTGGTCGGGCGCGGCGGGCTGGGGGCAATTCCTTCCCGGATGGGCCCCTGTGCTCGCGCTCATGGCCGCAGCCTCAATCCTGCTCGGCAACATCACCGCGCTCGTACAATCGAATGTGAAGCGCCTGCTAGCCTACTCCGCGATCGCCCACGGCGGATACCTTCTCCTCGGACTCTCTTCCGCGCGCGCGGAGACTATTCCTGCCGTCCTCTTCTACGTCATCGTGTATGCGCTGACCACTGCGGGCGCCTTCGGGGTCGTCGCGATCGTCGAGAAGCAGAGCGGCGGATCCCGTCTTGATGACTTCAATGGGTTGGCGAAATCCTCGCCCGTACTCGCGCTGTGCCTGCTGGTGTTTTTCATCTCGCTCGCCGGGATTCCGCCGCTCGCCGGATTCTTCGGGAAGTTCTACCTCTTCTCCACCGCACTGGAGAACCCATCCATGCTGTGGCTTGTGATTCTCGCCATCGCGATGAATGCGGTCTCGCTCTACTACTACCTCATCGTGCTCAAGCACGCGTTCGTGCTGCCTGCGTGCGGGGACATCCGTCCCGCCGGCTCCCCGGCCTCACGGGTAGTGGTCGCCGCACTCGCGCTGGCTGTGCTCACCCTCGGTCTCGCCCCCAACCTCCTGCTCGGACAAATCACCCGACCAGTCCCTGTGAAAGTCGCTTCCCTGAAAACTGGAAACTGAAAACCATTCTTCGATGACCAACGACTACCTTCTCCTGACGATCTTCCTCGCGATCGCGATCGTCTTCCCTCTCATCCCGCTCGCCATGGCCTGGGCTTGGGCGCGCCTGTTTTCTCCCGCCAAGCCCGGCAAAGACAAACAGAGCAGCTACGAATGCGGAATCGAATCCACCGGGCCTGCGCAGGTTCAGTTCCAGTCACACTATTACCTCTACGCGCTTGTGTTTTTGGTATTCGACGTCGAAACCGTCTTTTTGATGCCCTTCGCTGCGGCCTTCTTGAAACTCCCGATCTCCGCTTTCCTCGCCCTGATGGTCTTCTTGCTCCTCCTCATGGAGGGATTGGTCTGGGCCTGGGCCAAAGGCATCCTCGCCTGGAAATAACAATCTGGGGGTGCACGGATTCGAACCGTGAACCAAGCAGTTATGAGCCGCCTGCTCTGACCGTTGAGCTACACCCCCAACTATCTAATATCCCGGACTTGCTGCCATCCTTGACCCTCTGAATATCGGTATTTCAACCTGGTTTTGCAACCCTCCCCCACATGTAAGAGAGCGCAGAAGCGCAGGATCGGATAAAAGCTGGCCCATATCATTATCGGCATCAGGGTGGAATCACTACGCCCATTTCAAGCTCGGCGGAAGGCAAATCCGCCATCGCCTGTCCCGCCGCCGTCCTCGCGCATTTCAGGTTTCGATCGTGTTCTCCGGAAAAATCGTTGGACGCAAAGCTGCCGTCCGGTCATTTTCGACGACATGAACCGGTGGATTTGCGGGATCATGATCGTGCTGCTGTCGGGGTGTGCAGGCCGGCAGTTGCCACGGTATGAGAAACCGCTGAAGAGGGCTCCTGTCATGAAGGTGCGGACGACTGCCTACACGCACACCGAATCGGATCACACTCCTTACGGCCGCAAAAACGCCCTCGGAACAGCTTTGAGATCCGGCGAAGTGAACAGCGCGGCCGCGGATTGGTCCAGATGGCCGGCGGGCACACAATTCCGGCTGGCCGCAACCGGGGAGATTTTTGAGGTGGACGACTACGGATGGGCGCTCTCGGGAACAAATACCATCGACCTCTACAAGCCCGGGCGCCGGGAGATGAACGCTTGGGGGGTGCGGCGGGTGACGATTGAGATCCTTCGCTGGGGCGACGTGCGGGAAAGCTACAGGATCCTCAAACCCCGGTCAAAATACCGCCACATCCGGCGGATGGTCCGGCAGATCGAACAGCGCGAACTCTGATATCCATGCGAAACGCACTCTTGCTGCTGCTCATTCCGATGTGTTTATCGCAGGGCGCCGATGAGGTGGAGCACGGTTTGATCCGGGCCGGGTCCATCTATCCTCCTCCGCTGGAGGAGGTCCGCTACGCGACGACATACAACTTCACGGGTCATGTGCTCTATCCGTTCCCCGCGGTCTACCTTCGCCGTGAGGCAGCTGCCGCCCTGCAGAAAGTCCAGGAGGAACTGGCTGCGCAGGGGCTCGGCCTGAAGATCTTCGACGGATACCGGCCGCTCTCGGTGCAGGCGAGGATGTGGGCGATCGTGCCCGACGAGCGCTACGTGTCCGATCCGGCCAAAAGCAGGGGAAAGCACACCCGGGGGACGGCAGTGGATGTCACGCTGGTTGACCACCTCGGAAACGAGCTGCCCATGCCAACCGGGTATGATGATTTTTCCGAAAAAGCCCACCGCGACTCCGGAAAATGGTCGCTCGAGCAGCGCACGAACAGCCTGAAGCTCGAGGCAGCCATGAAAAAGCACGGCTTTTTGCCGTTCCCGTTCGAGTGGTGGCACTATGACCTCAACGGGTGGGAGGATTACCCGCCGCTCGACATTTCCTTTGAGGAACTTGCGCGCGGAGCGGGCGCGGCCAGGCCGGCGGACTGACCCTCGCCGGAGAGGAGTTTTGTCTCGAGCTTCGAAATCCGGTGGATGAGCCACGCAGCAATGTCAAAATCATCGCCCAGTGCCGAGAGGGCAAGCTTTGAGGGATCCGGACACGCTTGCAGGGCGGCCGTGAATTTTTCGCGCTGCTCCCGGACCTCGCAACCGTGGGGCTTGCTCTGCTCATGGAACCCGGTGACGCCTGCAGGATCGAGCGTCGCTGTGGCCTCAGCGGCAAGCCCGATGTTCGTTTGCAGCCACGTTTGAAGACCCTTTGCCACCTCCTTTTCCTCTGGAGAAAGTGCCGCGAAGGCATCGGCAAATTCCCCGACGGCCTCGCCGATATGCCGGATCGTATGAAGCCAGGCCCGGTAGCGCTGCAGCTCCAGCGACTGGGTGCTGGTCAGCTGGTTTTCCGAGGCGAGGCGCGCGCAGAAATTCTCAATCGCCGCGCCAAGCTGGACGAATGCCGGCGAAAAATGGCTTTCCGGATCGGAGGAATCGGCTCCGCTGGCATCCGACCTGAGCGAGGAGATCAGGCGGGCGAGTTCCCTCGGCAGCAAATCCAGGGCGGTTGCCGGATCGGCGAGCGCCTGGCTGGTCAGAAAGGCCGGCGCGTTGGGAGCGGCCTTGGGATCGTTCGGCCAGACCCTGTCCAACAACGCCGCACAGGAGGGGAGCAAGGGGGTCATCAGCAAAGCCGGAAGAAGGTTGGAAAGCAGGAAGACGACGGCAAGCTGGATGGGGGCACCCCCGGAAATATGGCTGATCAGGGCCTGAACAAGAGGAATCCCCGCCGACTCGGCAAAGAAGAGAGCCATCATCATCACCCCGCTGACGAGGCAGAAGAGATCCTCCATCCGCACCAGGCGGAGGGCGCTTCCGGACAGCCCCATCGCAAGAAAAAACCGGAGCACAATCGCCCCGAGATTGGTCCCGTAGATCACCGGGAGGGCGTGGGAGACCGGGATCGCGCCCGCCCCGGAAAGCGTGATCACCAGCATGGCGGCTCCGGTGTTGGACTGGAGAATGGCGGCGGCCGCAATGCCGCAAAGAAATGCTGAGAGCGGGGAGCTCAGCGCGGTTTCCATCGTGGAGTGAAACCATGCCGCGTCCTTCAGCGGCGCAGCCCCGGCCCCCATTTCTCCGAGCGCAAACAAGATCATCCCAACTCCAAGGAGCGCGCCGGCAATGGTATTCCACGGCCTCTTGCGCACGGATCCCATGAAAATCCCGGCACCGCCGACGAGGTAGGCGACGAAAGGGTGGATATTGAACGCCGCGAGAAACGCGAGTGCGGTCAGCCCGACATTGCACCAGACGACGACCACCCGCGCGGATGCCGTCTGGATGAGCCCGCTGCCCACCATGCTCACCAGAATAAATGTCACAGCGGTCGCGCTCTGCATCAGCGCCCCGGCGACAAGGCCCAGCAGCGCCGCAAGAATCGGGGTGTGCGTGGCGGACTTGACCAGGCTGCGAAATCCCCCCCCGCTCAACTGCCGGAGATTTTGTCCGACAAGCTGCAGCCCGAGAAAAAACAGGCCGAGTCCGAGGACGAGACTGCTCAGCGGGGACATGGCATCCAGTTTCGTGATGCGACCGGCCTGTTGCAAGCTTCATTCCCCGCGGGAACGCCACGCCGCCAACCTCCTGCGCTGGCCGCCAACGGCCGCAGAATTTCCGGCCTCCGCGGGCTGCGAGGACACAGGAAATCCCGCGCTGGCGGAGGCATTCGGAAACCGTCCGGCTGGACTGGATAAAATTTTGAAAATTCCTCTCGCGGCGGACGGCCCGCAAAGCTGATTCTTCGTGCCGTGGACTCCCTTCTTGTGACCGGCGCAACCGGCTTCGTCGGACGCAATCTGATCCTCCGCGCCGCCGCCGCCGGCACAAAAATATTCGCTCCGGTCAGGAGCCCGGACAAGCTCTCCGCGTGCCTCGCCGAAGATGGCCTGGCGCGGGATTCCGTGAACGCCCTGCCAACGGAGCCATCGGATTGGAGCGGGTTCTCGCACGCCGTGCTCTGCGCCGGCGTGCTTTTTGCGCGGAGCCGCAAAGAATATTTTTCGGTGAACGTCGACTGGACGCTCCGCATCCTCCGTGCCCTCCCCCGGGACTGCCGGGTTGTCCTGCTGTCCTCGCAATCCGCGGGAGGACCGACGCCGGACGGCCGGACAGCAAGGACGGAGGCTGATCCCGATTGCCCCATCACATGGTATGGCGAGTCGAAGCAGGCGCTGGAGCTGGCCGTCGCCCGCGAATTTCCGGACCGCCGGATCACAATTCTTCGCCCGCCGATGATCCTCGGCGCGAGGGATTCCGCCACGCTTCCCCTCTTCAAGATGGCACGCGGGCCGGTCCGGACAAAACCCGGATTCCGGAAGAAATGGTTCAGCTACCTGGCGGTCGATGATGTGGCGGATGCCGTGATGGCCGCGTTCGAATGCCCGCGCCCAGGGCCGTTCTATATCGCGGCCGCCGATCCGATCTCGGATGTGGAGCTCATCGCTTCTGCGGCGCGCGCGACGGGAGGCCGGGGCATCACCCTGCGGCTTCCCCTTCTTTTCATCCGCTCCCTCGCGGCTTTGGTGGATGCCGTCCCGTCTTGGCGGGATGCCGTTCCCAGCCTGACCCGGGACCGGGCGCGGGAAATCTGGCCCGACCGGTGGGTGGTCGATGCCTCGGCTTTCCGCATGGCAACGGGCTGGACCGATCGGACGGGGCTGGACGATGCGATGAAGTCGGCTTGCGGGCACTACCGGTCCGCCGGCAGATTGTGACCTTCCAAGCACGTTTGCCCCTTCCGTTTTTCCAGTTCGCGTGCTCTATTCCCCTTCATGGAATCGTCCAGCATCACCACGCTCTTCCTCGACATCGGCGGCGTCCTCCTCACCAACGGATGGGATACCGCGCTGCGAAAAAAAACCGCGGAGAACTTCGGCGTCGACTACGAGGAGCTCGACCACCGGCACCGCGTGACTTACGACACCTACGAGCAGGGAAAGATGCCTCTCGATACCTACCTCCGGCAGATCATCTTTTTTGAGCCCCGCGGTTTTTCGGCCGATGACGTCACCCGGTTCATCCTCGAACAGGCCAAACCCTACCAGGATACCATCGATCTCGTCCGGCGGCTCAAAGCCGTCTACGGACTCAGGATCGCCGTCGTGAGCAACGAAGGTCGCGAGATCGCGCAGGACCGGATCGCCAGGTTCCACCTCAAGGAATTTGTGGACTTTTTCATCGTCTCGGCATTTGTGCATTTCAGAAAACCCGATCTGGATATCTACCGGCTTGCTCTGGATGTCGCGCAGGTCCGCCCCGAGGAGGTTGCCTACATCGAAGACCGCCCGCTCCTCTGCGAAGTCGCATCTTCCCTCGGCATCCAGAGCGTCCTCAACAGGACGTCTTCCGAAACCCGGAAGCTCCTCGGCGAGCTCGGCCTGGCGCTCTGAGCCAACTTCCGGGATTGACCTTGCCTCCCATGCGCGTAATGTGAACCCTTATCAACATGAACCTGAACAATTTGACATCTTTTGCGGCAGAGCCCTCTTCGACAAAAAATATTCTTGCGGGGGACGTCGAGATTACCGGCACACTCAAGTTTGACAACGAGTTGATTTTCGATGGGAGGCTCGACGGGGAAATCGTCTCCGAGGGCGTCCTGACGCTCGGCAAGAATGCCAATGTCAAGGGTGAGATCAAAACCAAAGCGGTAACGGTGCATGGCACGGTGAACGGCAACATCACGGTGACCGAGCGCTGCGAGCTCAAGGCCAGCTCGCAGCTCAATGGCGATTTGAAGGCCATGCGAATCATCATCGAGGAAGGCGCGACATTCATTGGAAAATCCGAGGTCACTCCCTCCAAATCTTCATCCTCCTCACGGGGAATCACCCCGGTTGCGGAATCTGCGCGGACCAAGTCTTCAGATCCGGCACCCTGATCTTAGCGCATGGCACGCATCCCGCAAAAGACACCGTTCAGGTGTCCCGGTTGCGGCTTTTCCCAGATGGAGCCGCCCCATCTGATTTCCACCTATTGCAGGTCGTGCGGCGGGCACTATGAGGTTGCGGGCAGCGCCATCAGTGAAGCCGCACTCCCCCCGCTTCCGCATCTGCGCACGGATGCGAACAGGCGGAGCATTTTTTGTCACAAATGCGGCAGCTCCCACCCCGTCTCGTCCCACGCTCGAAGCACCCTGTGCCCGTGTTGCAACGCCTCAATCGATCTGGAGGACGTGACGTTCCACTCGCCGGCTTCCCTGCGCGTCGACACCCGCGGAAAGCTCCTCATCGGACCGGAGGCCTCGCTGAGCAGCTCCCTGACAATCTGCGGTTCGGCTCACATCCAGGGCCGGATCATCGGCCGCCTGGTCTCCGAAGGGGAGGTCCGGATCGGCACAAATGAAGTTTGCGCCTGCGACATCACCGCCCCTGTCATCGTAATCGAAAAGAACAAGCGCCCGACATTCACCTACCCGCTCCGCACCGAGCGGCTGGTCGTATTCGGTTGCCTGACAGGAATCGTCCACTGCCGCGGCGTGGTGCATGTCCGCCGCGGCGGCAGGCTCGAAGCGGAGATTCACGCGAAGGCCGTCACCGTCGACAAGGGAGGCATCCTCCTCGGGGATTGCCGGGTATCAGGGAACTCAACGAAACCGGCGATCACCGGCGATGCCTGGCCCGCCGGTTGGCCGGATTCTCTCTGCATTGCCCAATAGCCAAAAAGCCTCCCGGCAAAGCCAGCCGGCAGACACCCCTCACCAGAAGCTTTGCGGGACGTGAATCTTGTCGCCGGGCTTGAGCTTGAGGTCCTTCGTCGGATCCTTGCGAACCTCCTTCATGTTGATGACGGTCACCTGGCCGTCGCGCATCAGGCTTACCTTCCCCTGATCAGCATACTCGGTGAACCCTCCCGCGGCTGTGATCGCCCCCAAGACGGTCAGGTCGGCGGTGAAAACGACGCGCTGGGGCGCTCGCACATCCCCGCCGACATCAACAAATCGTGCCGCATTCGGGACGGCGAGCGTGATCGAGGGGTTCGTGTAAATCTGCTGCGATTTGTAGGACCCCTCAATGGAGCCCTGAAGCTGTGATTGAGTGGAACCTGCGGCACGCACCTTACCAATATGTGGCATGTTGACGAAACCGTCGCCGTCCACCGTGTAAACCCCTGTCACCTGGCTGATCTCCTCGGCGGGAACACCGCCCAGGCGGATTTCAATCTGGTCGCCCGCGCGAAGAACAGCATCCTGCGCCTGACCCTGAGGAGACCATCCAAAAAGGACGATGCAAAGGATGGCTGGAATGGTTTTAATAGGCGTCATCGCCGGTGTCCTCCTGGGTGGTCGGTGTTGAGGCAACAACCTGCTCCTTCTTCTTCCTGGCGGCCTTGCGCTTGTTGTTGCCGGCCTTATGGTAGTAGTTGTAATAGCTGGTGTAGTATTCGTAGTGCTGGTCGTGCCGCACGTCCACGTTGTTCAGGACGACCCCCAATATCGTTCCGCCAACATTGGCGACCGCCTGCTTGACGCGCTGAAGCATGGCGCGCGGAAACCGGCGGTGTTGGACGACCACGATCGTGAGGTCCATCGCGCTGGAGAGGACGGAGGCGTCGCTGACGCCGAGAATGGGAGGGGAGTCAAAAAAGATGATGTCAAACCGGCCTTTGACCTCCTCGATCAGCTCCACCATGCGCTGTGAATTCAGAACTCCGACGGCATCGCCGGGCATCTCACCGCTCGTCATCAGGTAAAGGTTGTCAACCTTTGTGAGGTGGACGACCTCCTCGAGATCCATCTCCGTGGTCAGATAGTCGCTCAGCCCCGACTCGTTCTCGATGCCGAAGATTTTGTGCTGGGATGGCCGCCGGAGGTCGGCGTCGATGATCAGCGTGGTATATCCCCCCTTGGCAAAAGTATAGGCCAGGTTGACCAGCGTGGTGGATTTTCCTTCACCGGCGCCTCCGCTGATGATCGTGATGGTATTCGCATCGGGAGATTTGCGGTTGAACTCGATGTTCGTGCGCATGATCCGGTAGGCCTCGGCATCCGGGTTGTCGTCCGTGTCGTTGATGAGCAGGCTGATGTTTTTCGGAATGACCGCCAGCACGGGGACCTGGAGAAACGTCTCCACATCCTCCATGGTTTTGACGCTCGTATCCAGATACTCGATGAAGAAGGCCAGCCCCACGCCGAAAACGAGGCCGACCACCACGCCGAGAAGGATGTTCAGCATCACGCGAGGACGCGCGGGAGCATTGGCCGGGGATGGTTCCGCACGCTCCCAGATGATGGCAGGATTCTGGGGCATCGTCCGATCCATAGTCTCGGTCGTCAGGCGCATCTCGGCGGCCTCAAGAACCGCCTTGGCCTGGATGTAGGCGTTTTTCGCCTCGTAATACCCGGCTGCGCGGCTCTTCGCCCCTTGCTGGTTGGCCTGCGCCTCCTGGAGCCGGGTTTCAAGCTGCCTCAGCGAGTCCTCGGCGATCTGGATATTGGCGGAAAGGCTGGTGCGAAGGGACTTGATCTGGTCCTGAAGCTGGGCCTCCATAACCTGCTTCTTGGCTCGCAGGGATTTGACGGTCGGATGGTTGGGCCCGAGGCCGCTCTGCAGCAGGCGGGCCTCCTCGGAGGATGCCTCCTGAAATTGGGGGAGAACCGCCGAAATGGTCGGATCCTGAATCTCCAATGTCGTGATGCTGCGCATCACCTGGTCGTCGGTCAGCTTCGCAATCTGGTCGTATTTTGCGCGGAGGCTGGAAACCCGAAGCCTCTCGCTGCTGACCTGCTGCTCAACCGACATCAGCACGTCGTTCGCCGCGTCGCGCGGGTCCTGAACGCTGTCCGGGTTGAGATCCTGAATTTTGTCCTCGATGCGGATTCTCGCGGCCTCGCCACGGAGGTCCTCGACTTTCTTCCTCTGTTTTGCCACCTCGTCCTGAAGCTGGGTCAGCGACCGGGAAACCATTTGCTGCTGGTCCTCAATCCTTTTCCGCTGGTATTCATCGGCAATGCGGTTGGCGATCTCGGATGCCTCGTTGGGATCGGTGCTCATCACTCCGATCTGGATGAGTTCCGTGTTCCGGATTTCCCGGACGTCGATCATGCCGCGGAGCCTGAAATACGCCTGCTCCTTGCTCAGGCCATACTCCCCTCTCCATCGCTGCTCAAGCCCCAGCGACTCGATGACCGGATAGAGCATCTCCTTGCGCTGGATGATTTCAAACTGCGTCGTCAGAAACCGGGGGTCAAACCCCATCCCTCCCTGCCGGTCAAACACCTTCATCAGCGTATCGTTCTGCTTCACCTGCATCGTGACGGCAGACTGATACTGCTTGGGCATGAAGTGGGTGACCACCGCCGCCGTGATGACGACGAGCAGGAATACCAGGATGATCAGAGGCAGACGGACCCGAATGACTCTCCAGTAATCGAGAAAGTGGAGCTTCAGCTCGCCGCTGTCGTTGTTATTCATGAAATCGGGAGAAGGGTGCGTCGGCAGCAGGGACTTGGAAAAAGGATCCTAGCACATCCACTGGGCGGCGTGCAACCTGGTTGATGCACGCCGGGAAATTTCCGGGCTTCAGAAAGCGAAGTTCACACCGGCAAATGCGACATTGCGGGTGTATTCGAACGCGATGTTCTGAGGCGCATACACCGAGGTGAACTGGTAGCCAGCGCTCAACGAGATCGCCCGGTTGATTTTGAAATTCACCCCGGCGGTCGCATCGAAAATGGTCTCGTAAAAGCTGCCGACGACTCCCGGCTGGTCGAAATAATCGACTTCAAAGTTGAAGCCGAGATTCGCGGATATCCTCGGGGTAAACGCATGGTTGACCGTGAGACCGGTCCGGAAGGTTTCGCGCTGGGTGACATTGGTCAGGCCGGATGGCTCCGTCCCGTATCGCGCGTTCCAAGACAGGGTGGAGGCCGGGCCGAACTGGTAGCTGAGGTTGGATTCCCCGTAGGGTCCGATGTAGATCGAGTCCCCGTCCACCGGATTTTCGTTGAACCGCTGTTCAGCACCCACTCGGAGAGTCCATTTGAATCGGGGATTGAAAATCTGGTCAAAGCCGACAAGGGCGAAGTTGCCGAAGCTGTTGAGTCCGGCCCCGCCCCAATACGTGATCGGGTTCGCGCGATATTCTACCAGCACGGTGGTTTTCGGGAGGAGAAGCCAGCGGAATGACTGGTGGAGGGTCTGGGAGACAAACGACTGGGTGTCGTTCAGCGTCTGCTCCAGGTAGTAGTTCGCGTAGAATTGATAGCCGGTGACCGTCGAGAATTTCTGCGTCCACTGGTAGGCGGCATCGATCGAGGTATTCGTGTAGATGTAGTCGCCATTGACCCGGTTGGTGCCGCCGATGATGTTGGTATCGGGCTGCGCCAGGTAGGCGGTGTTGGTCCCGATCGAAATTGTCAGCTTCGGCGTCGCCATATACACGGCGTTCAGCGAGAATTGGCCGTTGAAGTCGTTTTTTTCCCCGGGGCGGGTGTAATAGTAAGTGATCCCGCCGCCGAGGCTGGCATCCAATTGGAGCCTTGGCCCGCCGAACGAATAATTTACCCCGGCCGCCAGGTTGGTATACATGCTCGAGTCGGGATCGTCACGCGTTGTAAAAAGGTTGCTGTCGTAGCCCTCGCGCACTGCAGCCGAAAAATTCAGGGGGCTTCCGGCGAGGAACCCGACTGGATCGATCCCGGCATTGTTTTCCCCGACAGGTCGCTGGCCGACATCCGTCGGAAAATCAGCGGGCCCGGGCGGCAAGTAGAAATTATCCCGGCCACTGAAACTTTGGACCTGGGCATTCAAAACTCCGGACGTCGCTACAGCGAGTATCGAGGCGGATAACAATGAGATACGACAATTTTTCATATGCGTCTTCTTGCGTTGTAACGACCGATTTTTTCTTGGCAACACAATTGAAGAAAAAAATCCGTCACATTCGGAACCGAGCCTCCATCGGCTCCCTTCTTTTTCGCTGCGATTGCATTTTGATTTCTATACGGAACCAACAGATTCTTCACCCCCCCGTGAAGATTACTTCCGGCTCCCCATTCCGGCGGGTGTCCCGCATTTCAAATGCCTTGCCGCCCATTGTGGTCCCGCCCAAAACCATCCTGGCTTTCGGATCTGCAAAACATGTTCAAAAACAGCAGAAAACACAAGTTTGAATCAAATTTGAAGAAATGGCAAAAAGCACAACATATAGTGGTTTTGAAAATTTTCCGATACCATATAGCGGATTTTTATTGACGATGCCCCAGTGAAACGTCATTTTCCAAAAACCTCTCGGGATAGGGGGCAAACAAGGGAAAAATTCCCGGGGATTCTCCCCGTTTTCGCATTTTAATCACATGGCAAATACCATCATCACACTCGGCGACCGTCAGTTCATTTTGGATCGCGTCAAGGCGGAAGCTGCATTCGCGGCAAAGCGGGTCATCAACGGCCGGCAGACCATGTTTTTCAATATCCTGCCTCTGAAATACCAGTGGGCCTACGACCTCTACAAAAAGATGAAGGCGAACCACTGGGAGCCCGAGGACATCCAGATGCAGAAGGACTGCGAGCACTGGCGGGACACGAGCGGGCACATCTCCGATGTCGAGCGCTGGATCATCAAGATGGGAATCGGCTACTTCTCCGCGGCGGAGGGGATCGTCGGAGACAACATTCTGCATGTGATCCGGGAGGCGGTCACGGCACCCGAACTGAAGCTCGTGCTCGGCCGTCACGCCCACGAGGAAAACATCCACGCGGATTCGCTCGTCTACATGATCAGCTCGCTCGGGATCAACCCGCACGAGTGCGAAGCCATGTTCGACGACATCGCCACCATCAAGAGCAAGACGGATTTTGTGGTGAGCAACAGCCGCGCACTCCGCCGCGATTCCGATCTTTCGATCACCGCCAACAAGCAGGCCCTGGCGAAAAATATGTTTCTTTTCGGGCAGTGCATGGAGGGCACCCAGTTCTACGGGCTCTTCGGGATGGTTCTCGCCCTCTACCGGCAGAACAAGTTTCCCGGGATCGGACAGATGTTCAGCTACACGCTGCGGGACGAATCCAACCACATCGAGCTCCTGCGCCAGCTCTTCCAGGATCTCGTAGACGAAAACCCCGATGTCTGGACCGCGGAATACCGGGAGGACCTTCGCAACACGATGCGCGAGGCGGTCCGGCTCGAGAAAGAGTTCATCCTCGACTGCCTCCCGGTGGCAGCCGTCGGCCTCACCGCGGACGAGTTCACCACCTACATCGACTACATCGGGGACCGCAGGCTGGAGGGGGTCGGACTGGAACCGCTCAACCCGCCGATCGCCAACCCGCTCCCCTGGCTCTCCGAGATGATGGAAATTAAAAAAGAAACCAACTTCTTCGAGGGCCGCGTCACCGAATACCGCCGCGCCGTGGACACCGGCAGCGTCTCCGACGACGATCTCTGAGAAAGTTTTCAGTGTTCAGTTTTCAGTGTTCAGAAAAACACCTCTTGACTGGAAACCGGACCGCTGAAAACCAGACCGCTGAAAACTGAAAACCGAACACTGAAAACTGCCCAATGATCCGCCACATTTCCCTCGACGAAGACATCGCGCTGAAGCGCCTGGTCACCACCCCCCGCGAACAAAAGCCCGGATTTGCCTGGCGCGATGCCCTGGATCTCGACGTGTCTTCGCATCCGGAGATTCTGGTCGCGAGGAGCAGCGGCGAGGAGCATGCCTTCAACCTCGCCGACGTGGCGGACGAGATCGGCGCCGCCCTGACCGACCTTCTCCTCTCGCGGGAGGAGAAGGATATTTTCAATGAGGAAAACCGTGGGTTCGTGGCAAACGTGGCCCACTCGGTCGCAACCCGCCTCCTCGAGCAGGTGCGCGAGGGAAGCGGGCTCAAGCTCTCCGAGAACGACCTGTCCCTCCTCATTGAAAAGGCGCTGATCGAAAATGATGCGCACGATGTTGCCAAGAGCCTCGTCTTCAAACGCTCGATGCGATCAGCGTCCGGCTCCCCTGCAAATCAAGCCCCTGTTTCCGCCCCGGTTCATGTCCGCCTCATCCGCCGGAACGGCTCGGTCGTTCCCTGGATTGAAGGCAAGATCGAAACCGCCTGCCGGAAGGCATTTCTTTCGACCAAGGAAAATGCGGAGGCCGCGGCCGGCATCGCGCGTGCGGTGACCGAACGCGTCCGCAACCGCGACCAGGCGTTCGTCCACATCGAGGACGTGCAGGACATGGTGCAGGAGGAGCTGATGCGGCAGGGGTATTACAAGGTTGCCGAAAGCTATATCCTCTACCGCGCCCAGCGCTCCCGCTCACGGGAAGACCTTGCGGCCCAGCCGTCGGGTCCGACCGAACAGCAGGACTCGCTCATCGTCGTGCGCCAGCGTGACGGACAGAACGTCTTCTGGGATGGAACCGAGCTCAAACGCCGGATCCAGTTCGGCATGATCGGCCTCGACCTGAACATGGATGCCACACAGATCGAACGCGAACTGCGCCGGTCGATCGGCACCGAGGTCACCGAGGACATCCTCAAAAACACGATCATCCTCAACGCCCGGACCCTCATCGAGCGCGACGCGGATTTTGCAAAATTCACCGCCCGCATCATGCTCTCCTACATCTACGAGGAGGTGCTGGACTGGAAGATCATGCGCGACGGGATCGAGGGCCTGCGCACCGCGCACCGGAAGGCGTTCAAGAGCTACATGCGCCACGGGGTCTCGATCGAGCGCCTCTCCCCGAAGCTCCTCTCCTACAATTTCGATGTGCTCGCCGACGCCATCGATCCCACCGCCGACATGGATTTTGACTTCCTCGGCATCCAGACCCTCTACGACCGGTATCTCATCGTGGACAAGACGAAGAAGCAGGCCCGCCGGATCGAGACCCCTCAATTTTTCTGGATGCGCGTCGCGATGGGGCTCTTCCTCGAAGAGCCCTCCGACCGCGAGGAGTGGGCGATCCGGCTCTACAATCTCTACAAGAGCCGCCGGTTCTGCTCGAGCACGCCGACCCTCTTCAATTCGGGCACCCTCCACAGCCAGCTCTCGAGCTGCTACCTCTACAAGGTGGACGACTCGATCGAGTCGATCATGCAGCGCGGCATCGCAGACAACGCCTACCTTTCCAAATGGGCGGGCGGCCTCGGCGGATCCTGGACGGCTGTCCGCGGCACCGGCAGCTACATCAAGGGAACCAACGGTGAGAGCCAGGGCGTCATCCCGTTCCTCAAGCTCCACAACGACCAGCTCGTGGCGGTCAACCAGGGCGGCAAGCGCCGCGGCTCGGGCTGCGCCTACCTCGAAAGCTGGCACAACGACGTCGAGGATTTCCTCCAGCTCCGCCGCAACACCGGCGACGACCGCCGGCGCGCCCACGACCTCAACACCGCGAACTGGGTCCCCGACCTCTTCATGAAGCGCATGGAGGCCCGAGAAAACTGGACGCTCTTCCGCTCGAACGAAGCCCCCGGCCTCCACGACGCCTACGGCAAAAAATTCGAGGAGCTCTACCTTCGCTACGAACAGCTCGCCCGCGAGGGGAAGATCACCGGAAAGGAGGTCCCCGCGATCGAGATGTGGAAGCAGATGCTCAAGATGCTTCTGGAGACCGGGCACCCGTGGATCACATTCAAGGATCCCTGCAACCTCCGCAGCCCGCAGGACCACGCCGGGGTCATCCACTCGTCGAACCTCTGCACCGAGATCACCCTGAACACCAGCGAGGATGAAACCGCGGTCTGCAACCTCGGCTCGGTCGTGCTCGACACCCACATGAAAGCCGACGGCTCGCTCGACCATGAGATGCTCCGTGAGACGATCCAGACCGCCGTGCGCGCTCTTGACAACGTCATCGACATCAACTTCTACCCGACCGAAGCCGCCCGCCGGTCGAACCTCCGCCACCGCCCGGTCGGGCTCGGCATCATGGGCCTGCAGAACGCTCTCTTCAAGCGTGGCCTCGAATTCGCCAGCGACGAGGCGGTCGAGTTCAATGACGAGTTCATGGAGGCGATTGCCTATTACGCCTACTCGGCCTCAAGCGATCTCGCCGCCGAGCGGGGGTCCTACAGCTCGTATCTCGGATCCAAGTGGGACCGCGGACTGCTGCCACAGGACACTATCGACCTCCTCGAGGAGGAACGCGGAATCAAGATCGATGTGCCGCGCGGCGGGCTCATGGACTGGACCCCGGTGCGCGAGAAAATCAAGACGCAGGGGATGAGGAACTCAAACGTCATCGCCATCGCGCCCACCGCCACGATCTCGAACATCATGGGCACCACGCCGTGCATCGAGCCGAACTACAAAAACCTCTACGCCAAGGAAAACCTCGGCGGGAAGTTCACCATCCTCAGCACCGAGCTCGTCCGCGACCTCAAAAAGCTGGGAAAATGGAACGACACGATGCTCGAGCAGATCAAATACTTCGAGGGAGAGCTCAAGAACATCGAGGGCATCCCGGAGGAGCTCGTCCGCAAGCACCTCACGGTCTTCGGCATCCCGTTCCTGTTTGTCATCGACGCCGCCGCCCGACGCCAGAAATGGATCGACCAGTCGCAGTCGGTCAACCTCTTCATCAGCGAGCCGGACATCAAGATCCTCAGCCACATGTATCGCCGCGCCTGGCACACCGGGCTCAAGACCACCTATTACCTCCGCACCCTCGGAGCATCGAGCATCGAGGGGCCTACCACCAACGTCAAAAAGGAGCTCCGAGGGGTCGTCGCCACGGCGAAAAAGGAATTCGACGCGGAGGAAAAGCTCGCCTGCTCGCTCGAGGCCATGCGCAATGGCGGTGAGTGCGAGGCCTGCCAGTAAAAGAATTTCCGGAATCCTGCTTGCAGCGCCACCGGAAGTCACCATAATGGACAGTTCCAGTTTTTGAAGCCATGAGCATTATCGAGAAGATTGAAAGCGAGCAATTGAAGAAGGACCTGACCGAGTTCAAGGTCGGCGACACGGTCAAGGTCCACACGCGCGTCGTCGAAGGCGACAAGGAGCGCATCCAGATTTATTCCGGGATCGTCATCGGACGCAAGGGCGTCGGGCTGAATGCCAATTTCACCGTCCGCCGCGTCTCCTACGGCGAGGGTGTCGAGCGCGTGTTTCCGCTCCATTCCCCGCGCATCGCCAAGGTTGAGGTCGAGCGCAAGGGATCCGTCCGCCGCGCGAAGCTGAATTTCCTCCGCGACCGCAAGGGCAAGTCCGCCACGACGGTCAAGGAAAAGGCCGAGCAGCGCGCCGCGTAGCATGCCCTGCTCGTTCGAGCAGGAACTCCTTCTTCACGCCCGCGGGATCAACCCGGTGGCCGGCATTGATGAGGCGGGCCGGGGCCCGCTCGCCGGTCCGGTTGTCGCCGCTGCCGTCGTCCTGCCGGGAAATTTTTCCCTGTCCGGACTGGATGACTCGAAGAAGCTCACCCCCCGGCAGCGCGATCAACTCTACCGGGAGCTGACATCAGACCCCGCAGTCATGTGGGCATCCGCAAGCGCGGACCATCTGGAGATCGACCGGCTGAACATCCTCCGCGCCACGCACCACGCCATGCGCAAGGCGTTTCTTGCTCTCCCCGTCCGTCCGGCACACGCGCTCATCGACGGCCTGCCGGTGCCGGATTTTCCCTGCGATCAGACTGCGCTGGTCGGAGGCGATGCGCTCAGCCTGAGCATTGCAGCTGCGAGCGTCATCGCCAAGGTTGAGAGGGACCGCCTCATGGAGAACCTCGACAAAAAATACCCGAAATACGGATTTTCCAAACACAAAGGCTACCCAACCTCCGATCATCTTGCCAGACTCCGCACTTATGGCCCCTGCCCGGTTCATCGCCGCAGTTATGCGCCGGTTGCGCAAGCCTGCCTCCTCTGAAGCCGGGCACATCCGCCTCGGACTCGAGGGCGAGCAGGCGGCTGCCCGGCACCTCCGCAAGAACGGCTACAAAATCCTGCGCAGAAATTTCCGCGCCCCGCAAGGCGGAGAAGTCGATGTCGTCTGTCGGCAGGGAAACGAGCTCGTTTTCGTCGAGGTCAAAACCCGCTCCAACGAGGAATTCGGCCGGCCGGCCGATGCTGTCGATCCCAAGAAGCGCCGGCTCATCATCCGCGGCGCGATGAAATGGCTCCGCCTGCTCGACATGCCGGACATCACATTCCGCTTCGATATCGTCGAGGTCATCGCGTCCCCGGAACCTGAAGTCCGGATCATTGAAAACGCATTCCAACTCCCGGACAACTACTCCTACTGACCCGGAAGATTTGCGTGCCTGTGGCTGCCAGGCCATGAACCTGAAAAGCAGTTCATTTCACCACAAAGAAGGCGATTCTCACTCGCTCGATTTGCACCCGCTCCATCCCATTTTTTCCTCGCCTGCGGGTGAATCTCATCGAAAAGCATATCTTCAGGTATCCTCATCTCTTTGTGCTCTTTGTGTTCTTTGTGGTAGGATTCTTCCGCTGGATTTAGGATGAATGACGCATGTCCGATCCCGCCTCCACCACGCCACGGGTATCCGACGACCTCCGGAGGATCCTTGCCATGGCACGCGGGCAGGCCATGCCGGTCTCGGAGATTCTGAAGCACACGCAGGGACGCGGTTTGCAGACGATTGCCATCGTCCTGAGCCTGCCCTTCCTCTCGCCGGTTGCTCTCCCCGGGCTTTCGATCCCGTTCGGCGTGGCGATCGCGATCTGCGGCTTGCGCATCGCCCTGCGCCACCAGCCCTGGCTTCCGGGGTTCATCGCCCGCCGCAGCATCCCCTTCCCCGTGCTCGAAAAAACCCTCCGCTTCGGGATCTCCGTCCACTCCAAACTGGAGAAGTTCCTGCGCGCACGATGGACGCATTTTTCCGACGGCCACGCAGCCCACATGGCGACCGGGCTCACCATCGCACTCGCCGCGGTGTTTTTAAGCCTGCCGATTCCGCCGCCTTTCCCGCTGACAAATACGATCCCCGGATTCGCGATCATCCTGCTCTCGCTCGGCATGCTTGAGCGCGACGGCCTCGTCATGTGCTGCGGCTACTTCCTGACTCTCCTCGCCGCCGCCTATGTCACCCTGATCGTCGCGCTCGGCGGCGCGGGTGCGACGAAGATCTGGCACATCATCGCAAACGCGTTCCAGGGCTAAAAAAGATCGCCCTGCCGGGATGACTGTTTCTCATCCGAGGCGAGGATCGCCAAAAATTCCTTTTCGTCGAGGATCCTGACGCCGAGCTCAAGCGCCCGGTCGAGCTTCGAGCCCGCGTTTTCTCCAGCGAGAAGGAAATTGGTGTTCTTGCTCACAGCGCCGGTCACATTTCCCCCCGCCTGACGGATCATCTCTGCAGCCTCGTCACGCGATAGCGAAGGGAGGGTTCCTGTAAGAACAAATGTTTTTCCCTGAAACGGGGCTCCTGATGCGTCCACGGTTCCGGAAGAACCCCGGGGAGAAATCCCGAGCCTGCGAAGCCTCTCGAGAATTCCCCTCCCCACCTCACCGGCAAACCATGCCAGGATCGCCGCCGCCGCGACTGGACCAACCGCTACGACCGCGTCGCGGGGACTGCCTCCCCGCTTTTTTGACGGCTGGGCAAAACCCGAGACGATCAATTCCTCCCCCTTCGCATCCGCATCCTCCTTGCGCTTTTCATCGCGAAAGCGTTGGAGATCAAGCACCCCTCGCAGCAGGGGCGAATCGGACAGCTCTTCCAGGGTTTGATGAAACCTTGCGAGATCAAGCGCCGTCTGCTCCCCGACCTCCGGAATCGCGAGCGCATGAATCCAGCGGTGGAGCGGAAGATCGCGCGAGCGCTTCAGGGCCTCGAGGACTTTGGCGGCATTTTTCGCACCGAACAGCCGCGGCTCCTCGTCAGAACCGAGGTTCAGCGGAGCGAGGCGGTCCAGAGTCAAATCGAAGAGATCGAGAGGCTCGTCAACAAGGTTTCGCTCGACCAGCTTCTCAGCGACGATCCCGCCGAGGGCTTCGATATCGAGTGCCTTGCGCTGAGCGAAGTATTCGATGCGGCGGGTTTTTTGGGCGGGACAGCCGGCGACATTCTGGCAGCGCCATGCGACCTGCTCGCTCTTTCCACTGGAAACTTTATCTCTCACAACAGGACCGCCGCACGCGGGACATTTGCCGCCGGTGAATTTTAGAAAATCGAAAGGTTCGGAATTCTCCGGCCGCTTCTGCGCCACCACTTCAAGGACCTCGGGGATGACCATGCCGGCCTTGCGAACGATCACGGTGTCGCCGATCCGGATGTCTTTTCTGCGGATTTCGTCTTCATTGTGGAGGGTGGCGCGGGAAACCGTCGAGCCCTGGACAAAGACGGGCTCCAGTTCCGCCACTGGAGTGAGGACTCCCGTACGACCGACCTGGATTGTGATTCCACGCAGGACGGTTTCCGCCGGAGTAATCCACGGGACCGGCTTGTGGACGACCGCATATCCCGGGGAACGGGTCTTTGCCGGGATGAGTGCCCAGTCTGCGATCCGGTTCACCTTGAGAACGATCCCGTCAATTTCATAAGGGAGCCGACTTCTCAAATCGTGCGCCTCATTGTAGCCGCAGACAACTTCATCACGGTATCGGGCAAGCACCTCGTTGATATCCGCGCACAACCACCACTGGCGCTGGGTCGGAAGCCCGAATGTGGAAAGGGACTCCAGCATTTCCGCGTGGGTCTCGAAGCGGATTCCTTCGCAGGCGCCGACCGCATAGAAGACAGCGCTGATCGGACGCTTCGCGACGAGGCGGGGGTCCAGTTGCTTGAGGGCCCCGGCGGTCGCATTCCGCGCATTGGGGAATGTCTTTTCTCCGGCGGCTTCAATCCCGGCATTGAGTTTCTCAAAATCCTTCGTGGCAATATACGCCTCCCCACGCACTTCAAGGAGCGGCGGCGGGTTCTTCATGGACAGTCTGAGAGGAATCGCGCGCACGGTCCGGAGGTTTTCCGTGATATCGTCACCGAACCGGCCGTCGCCGCGTGTGACACCCTGCGCCAGCACTCCGTGCCGGTAGAGCGCGCCGATGGAGACACCATCAACCTTCGGCTCCATGACATACTCCACACGGCCCCGGCCGAGGAGTTTGCAAATCGTTTTGTCGAATTCCACCAGCCGCGCCAGTGTATTTTCATCCTGCCGGCGGACCCGGATTTCATGGTTCGGCTCCTCTTTCAGATCCGGATGTTCGGCCGCATCCACTTTTTCCAGCGAGAGCATCGGCTCGAGGTGCTCCACACGCTGGAACCCGGCTGTGGGAGCGCCGCCGACACGGCGGGTCGGAGAATCGGGAGACACGAGTTCCGGGTGCTGCGACTCCAGGGCGGACAGCTCCGCAAAAAGCCGGTCGTAATCGTAGTCGGAAACCGTCGGCGCCGCCTCCACGTAGTAGCGGCGGTCGTGGTCCTCAATCTCCCGCCGGAGTTCCTGGATTCTCTCTTGGTCGCTTGGCATAAAAATGTCGCAAAACAGCGAGCCCCGCCGCGCTGCCGCCGAGGTCGGCAAGCCAGTCGAACGGATCCCCACCGCTCCGGCCGGTCACAAAGAGTTGGTTGATCTCGTCAGCCAGCCCGAGGCTGCACAGGATCAGGAGCACGATGAGGAAGAGCGTGGCCCAGCGGATCGCGAATGTCGCCCGCATCGCGGCTCCCAGCGAGATGCCGCCAGCGAAAAAAAATACCAGGTGCTGAAGCTTGTCGGCAAACATGATCCCGTGCTCGGGACCTGGCTTCCCCGGATGGGAACTCGCGTAAATCAGGAAGCTGACCCAGAGGAAAAATGCCAGCCACAGCGCCGGCTTCCAAATCTTCCAATCCGGAAGGAAGTTGGGCAGCGCGCGCGAATGCATGACGGCAGAGATATCAAAATCCCCATCCCGAGCACACGAAATTTCCCCGAAAGAAGCCCCGAAAAAAAGCGGCGCGGGAATTTCTTCCCGCGCCGCGAAAATCAGGCCTTAAGCGATCAGCCCCTCATTTTGCCGCCGTAGATCGCGTCGTCGCCGAGCTCCTCCTCGATGCGGAGGAGCTGGTTGTATTTGGCGACGCGGTCGGTGCGGCACAGCGATCCGGTCTTGATCTGCCCGGCGTTCGTCGCGACGGCGATGTCGGAGATCGTCGTGTCCTCGGTCTCGCCCGAGCGGTGGCTGATGACGGCCGTATAGCTGTTCTCCTTCGCGAGCTCGATGGCGTCGAGCGTCTCCGTGAGGGAGCCGATCTGGTTGACCTTGACGAGGATCGAGTTGCCAACGCCCAGGTCAATGCCCTTTCGCAGAAAGGAAACATTGGTGACGAAGAGGTCGTCTCCGACGAGCTGGACCTTGTCGCCGAGCGCGTCGGTGAGCTTCTTCCAGCCGGTCCAGTCGTTCTCCGAGCACCCGTCCTCGATCGAGATGATCGGGTATTTCGCGCAGAGCTTCTTATAGTAGTCCACGAGCTGATCGGCGCTCATTTTTGATCCGTCGGATTTCTTGAAGACATACATCTTCTTCGCGGCGTCGTAGAACTCGCTCGAGGCGGCGTCGAGGGCGAGGAAGACGTCCCCGCCGAACTTGTAGCCGGCCGCCTTGACCGCCTTGGCGATCGTGTCGAGGGCATCCTCGGCCGAGGTGAACGCGGGGGCAAACCCACCCTCGTCGCCGATCGCGGTCGAGAGCCCTCGCTTCTTCAGCTCGCCCTTGAGGGCATGAAAAATTTCCGTGCCGGCGCGGAGGGCCTCCGAGAAGGTCGGAAAATTCTTCGGGACGATCATGAATTCCTGGAAGTCGATCGGCGCGTCGCTGTGGGCGCCGCCGTTGACGATGTTCATCATCGGCACCGGGAGAACTTTCGCGTTCGGCCCGCCGAGGTATTTGTAGAGGGGAACCCCGACCTGCGCGGCGGCGGCTTTGGCCGCAGCCAGAGAGACGGCGAGGATCGCATTCGCACCAACCTTCTTCTTGGTCGGCGTGCCGTCCACCGCCAGCATCGTCTTGTCGAGGCCGATCTGGTCGAGCGCATCGAGACCCACGATCACCGGAGCGAGGAGCTTGCCGACGTTCGCGACAGCTTTCGTCACCCCTTTGCCAAGATAGGCGGTTTTGATTCCGTCGCGAAGCTCAACGGCCTCGTGCTCCCCGGTGCTGGCCCCGCTGGGTACGGCGGCACGTCCCAGGACGCCCCCCGCGAGTTCTACGTCGGCTTCGACGGTCGGGTTTCCACGGGAATCAAGGATCTGGCGGGCACGGATGGCGGTGATGGTAGTTGCTGACATATGATGTTGGTTGAGTTGAGTGAATTGGAACGCGCGCTAGAATCTCCTCCACGCAAAGGCTGACAAGAACAAATGCAAAGCGGAATTGACTGCGGTCAATTCGACCCGTCAGTTCACAATCCGGACCGGGGTGCCGACCGAAACGTTCTCGAAGTAGATTTTCACCATTTTTTCCGGCATCCGGATGCATCCGTGGCTGTCAGGCACGCCGGGCAGGAACCCCTGGTGCATGCCGACGCCCGCATTGCTCAGGCGCATGAAATATGGCATCGGGGCCCCGGCAAAGATGCCGCCGGGCGGGACGGGATCCTTCTTCACACCCACGTTGCGGACGAGGACGGTGCCTGCGGCATCCACGTAATCGCCGTAAAGGTTGGAATGATGCTCAACAGACTTTTTAAGAATTTTATAGCTTCCGACCGGCGTGCCGAACTCCTCCCGCCCGCTGGAGATCGCCGAGACCCCAACCAGTTTATCGCCCTTGTAAAACGAGGCGGTCTGCTCGGAGAGATCGATCACGATCGAAGGGGATCCCGAAACCCCGTCGCCGTCCCAATACGAGTTCTTGTCCGCAAGCGTGGATTCGCTGGACCGGGCGATGATCGAACCATCCTGACCGAGATATCGCGTGGATGAGCTGGTGAGACGGGTGTCGTAGGACGCGCAGCCGCCCAGGGCTGCGAGACCAACAGCAAGAAAAAATGATGGCTTCATGGCTGGAAATTGGCGTCAATAAGCCTTCGGCGGACCTCCCCGTCAAGTTCGGATCAGCGAAAAACAAGGCGGATCACCTCGCCGTTGTCGGTGGAGCTCACGCTGAGCTCGTTGATCCGTCCCGCCTCCTTCCACACCGCCGCGCGATAGGTGGCGGTATGGACCTCCTGCCGGCCATCCCGGGCGGAGTGGGCCCCCCTCCATGCCGCAGCAAGGGCGGTCCAGAGGGCGAAACGGGCTGGCGCACGGGATGCGTCGCCAGACCAACCGCCGCCGGCCATCGGTCCCGAGGCATGGAATTTTCCATCGGCCATCGAGGTGAACTCCAGCAGAGGAGCCGGGAGGCTCTTGGTCAGGCGCATGACAAAGTTGCCCCGCACGTCGCTCGTGATGGCCGCATCGCCGGCGAGCAGCCCTCCCGGGTGTTTCCACAGAAAGGCGGCGCGGGAGTTCTGAAGCGGAGGCGTCCAGGCCGAGGTGTCAATCTGTGAGGCGCAGCCTGCGAGCAGGAGGACAAAAAAAAGAAATGCTTTATTCATGGAGATTCCGGCTGGAGGGCTAGGCGCGGGCAGAGCGGGATAAACCGCTGGATCTTCACGATCAAGCGGAAAAGGAAAAGCCTCCAGGTCAGGGCAAACGAGGTGCCGGCATTCCCCGCAAGCACGGCATTAACAGCCGGCACGATTTCCAGGATGTTCTGAGGGTTCAAAACGGTCTCAACAAATTCCTGACGGTACCACGAACGCACGAATTTCAGATAAATCTTCATGACTTTCTGCATCCGATGCTGGTAGCGGAAAAAAAACTTCGGGGTCTGGCCGGGATTGTCCAGCGCGGAGTGGACGGCATCCGCCGCCTGCTCAGCCCCCAGCATGGCCAGGAAAATTCCGCTGCTGAACACCGGATCGATGAAGCCCGCCGCATCCCCGGCCATCAGCCAGCGCCTTCCGTGGAGAGAGGTATTCCGGTAGGAATAGTCGCCGCTGGAATGGACCGGCGTGCAGAGCTCGCTGCGCAGCATTCGCTGCCTCATCACGGGGAGCATCGTGATGCTGTCCGTGAGCACCTTCACGGGTGTGCTGCGCAGAGACCGGAAAACCTGGATGTCCATGACCACACCGACGCTCATCTTGGTCGGGCTCAGCGGGATCATCCAAAACCAGCGGTCCCGGGCACGAATCATTCGGGTCAGCGTTCCATCCATCCCTTCCGGACGGTCCACGTTTTCATAGTGGGCATAAACCGCAATTTTATTGAGCCCGTCATACGGCACCTTTAATCCGAGTTGTGAAGCGAGAAGGGTGTTCCGCCCCGAGCAATCGAGAACAAACTCCGAGGTCACGGGACCGATCGAGGTCTCGAGGCGCGATTCGTTTCCCGGAAACGTGACGCCGTTCACGGAAACCCCCTCCCGGACATCCGCTCCGGACTCGCGGGCGTGGTCGAGAAGGATTTTGTCGAACTCCGCACGCGACACCTGGAATGCATGGTCCCCACGCGGGCGGAAGCCGTCCTTGAAGTAAAACCGGGATTCCTTGGCCCCGCATCCGGATGCGATTTCGGCTCCGAATTTTTTGACAAACCCGGCGGCCTCGATTTTTTCCAGGACGCCCATGCGGGCAAGCGTGGACATCGAGCGCGGGAGGAGGGATTCGCCGATGTGGAATCTGGGGAAAATGCTTTTCTCCAGAACGATGACCCGGCGACCCGCTTGGGCCAGAAGAGTGGCGGCGGTGCTTCCGGCGGGTCCGCCGCCGATGATGGCGACGTCAGCCCTCATCTCCTTGTTCCTTCCAGCGGCACGCGTTGGGGGCCGGGAGACCGATCTGATCAAGGATCCGCCAGACAACGGTGTCGGCCAGTTCGTCGAATGTTTCAGGTCGCGTGTAGAACGACGGCATCGCAGGGAGCAAAATAGCCCCCGCCTCGATGACTGCCACGGCATTTTTTGCGTGGATCAGGTTCCATGGCGTCTCACGGGGCACAAGGATCAGCTTTCGGCGCTCCTTGAGGAAGACATCCGCCGCGCGGAGGATGAGCGACTCGCTGGTCCCGTGGGCAATCCGCCCGAGCGTCCCCATCGAGCACGGGCAGACGACCATCGCGTCAAAAATGGCCGAGCCGCTCGCGAATGGCGCGTTCATGCTCCTGTCGGAGTGCTCGGTGACGTTCGTGGGCAGCCGCAGCCCCCCGGTTTCCTCCTGAACGACCTGCTTCGCATACGGGGTCAGGACCAGATGCAGCTCGTGCCCGGAAAGATAATCGAGCAGGCGCTGAAGGTAGATCGTTCCGCTGGCTCCGGTGGCTGCAAGGACAATGCGCATCAGATCAAATGGTTTTTGTGTAACGCTCCGCAAAGCCCGGCCGTCTTGGCCAGAAGTTCTGCATAGCGCTGCACGTTTGTTGTGTCCGGCCCGACGCGGGTGGATTCATCGAGCTCAACAATCCTCGAGCAGATTCCGGCGAGATCCCTGCTGCCTGCAAACGTCCAGCCCGCCTGCAAAGCTGCTCCAAGCCCGGCCCCCTCGCCGCTTCGGAGGCAGACGACCGGAACGCCGAAGATATCCGCGCAGATTTTTCTCCAGACCCCGCTGTTGCTCCCGCCGCCGGTGAGGCGGATCTCCGAGGGTCGGACTCCCAGCTCGCGGAAGCGGGACAATCCGTATCCGAGCCCCATCGTGACGGCTTCCGTGGCCGCGCGCGCGAGGTGTGCGGGCGTGAAGTTCTTGATGGTGAGCCCGTGCAGCACTCCGGTGCCATTCGGAATATTCGGGGTCCGCTCGCCGGTCAGGTAAGGAAGCATCAGCAGCCCGTCCGCACCCGCCGGAACCGATGAGATCGCCGCATCGAGCCCCGCAAAATTCCATGCGAAAAGGTTTCTCACATGTTCCGTGATCAGAGTGAGGTTCATCGTGCAGACGAGCGGCAGCCAGTGGTCGGTGCTGTCGCAGAATCCGGCCACCTCGCCCATGGCATCCGCGACCGGAGAGTCCGAAAAGGCGTAGAGCGTGCCGGAGGTCCCCAGGCTTGCCGTCACGACACCGGCGCGGATGTTCCCCGTCCCGATCGCCCCCATCATGTTGTCCCCGCCCCCCGCACTCACGAGGATGTCCCCGGAGAGCCCCCAGCCCGCCGAGAGGCCCGTGGAAAGTGTCCCTGCGGGCCGGGATGAAGGCTGCAGCGGCGGCAGCTTTGATGCCAGGTCGGGAGCAATGAACTCGACAATGTCCCCGGCCCAGGTCCGGGAGCTGATATCCATCAGGGCGGTTCCCGAGGCATCGCCGTATTCCATGCCGACGCGGCCGGTAAGCCAAAAGTTCAAATAATCGTGCGGCAGGAGGACCGTCGCGGTCTTTTTCCAGTTGTCCGGCTCGTTCTCGCGGAGCCACAGGATTTTCGGGGCCGTGTAGCCCGGGAGCATGGCATTGCCGGTCCGCCGGATGATTTCCTGCTGCCCGCCGAAGTGCCCTGCAATGGACTCGCACTGCGAAGCGGTCGAGGTATCGCACCAGAGCTTCGCGGGACGCACAACATCTCCCCGCGCGTCGAGCGGAACCAACCCGTGCTGCTGACCGCTCACGCCAATACCCTTCACTTCCGCCTTTCGGTCGCCTAAATCTCCGAGCACCTTCCGCACCGTCGCATCGGCAGCCGAAACCCAATCCGCAGGGTATTGCTCCATCGCGCCGGACGGAAGGTCCGGAACAAATCCATACGATTGCTGGGCAGATGCCAATACCACACCGGTCTCCCAATCGAGCGCAAGGGTCTTTGTGCTCTGTGTGCCGCAGTCGATACCGAGGAAAATCATATGTGTCCGGAATGCGAGATACCCATCATAGCGCCTGCACAGGTTCCGTCCATGACGACTTTGCACCCCTCACAGCTCACCAACCTGTACCATTCTTCCCTCAGATTCTTATTGACTCTAGTGGTGAAAAGTGGTGAAGAGTGGGGAGCGGTGGCGGATTTTGTCACAGCAAACCTAAACGGCAATGGGTCAGGAATCAACCAGGACGGCGCTATTCTCGGGCACGTTTGAGCGTTCATTGGACGCCAAAAAGCGTGTTGCGATCCCGTCTGCCTGGGTGGCGGGGGAAGGAGATGAGTTCCACGTGGTCCCCCACCCGAAAGAAAATTTTCTGATGATGATGCGTGCGGAGGAGCTCGGGAAATGGGAGCAGAGATTTCAAGATTCCTCCCGGCTGACCCCAAAGGAAAAGCGCAGCGCAATCCGGGCATTCTATGCGTCCGCCCGTGCGGTAACGACCGACAAGCAGGGACGGATCGTTCTCGCTGAACCCCACTGCGAGTGGGCTCAACTTGGCGGGGATGTCGTTTTCATCGGCTCCCCCGGACGGATTGAGATCTGGTCTTCGGAAAACTTCGCAGCAGGCGAAACTGCCAATATTTCGGCTCTCCAGGCCGCTGCCGAGGAGGCTGGCCTATGATCGGGATGAGCATGGAGGGCTCCCGCCCATGAGGAGGACATTCTGATGGCCAAGGGCGGCCGATCGTTTTTCTTCGGTTTTCAATCCGGAAAGAACGGTGAGGGAAAACCGCCCGGACACGCCACCATCAAAATCCGACCCCGCAACGCCTATGAGCTTCTTGGACTGCGAAGACCTGTTGGAACTGCCCTTGGAAAAAACTGACGAGAGCGGGCGCGCATATCATGTGCCCGTGATGCCGGACGAGGTGGTAGCATTGCTGCGCCCCGCGCCGGGCATGCTGTTCCTGGACGGCACGATCGGCGGCGGAGGCCACAGCGAAATACTTCTCGAGGCCGGGGCGGATGTGATCGGTCTCGACCAGGATGCCGAAGCTCTCCACGAGGCAGGGAAAAGGCTGGGGCGATTCGGATCGCGCCTCCGGCTGGTGGAGGCGAATTTCCGCGAGGCGGAGAGTGTCTTGGATGATCTGGGCGAACACCGCGGGCTGGCCGGAGCGCTGCTCGACATCGGGGTTTCCTCCCACCAGCTGGATACGGCCGGGAGAGGGTTCGCCCTGATGAAGGACGGTCCTCTCGACATGCGCATGTGCCTGTCCGCACCGGTGACGGCGGCCGACATGGTCAACACGATGCCTGTCGCGGAACTTACCGGGATCTTCCGCGAGTTCGGGGAGGAGCCCCGGGCGGCGCAGATCGCCGCAAGGATCGGCGCCCTCCGGGCCCGGCATCCCTTCCGCACCACATTCGACCTCGCCGCGGCTGTCTCGTCGGTGGCTCCGCGCACCGGTGGAAAACATCCGGCCACCCGCATCTTTCAGGCGCTGCGCATCGCTGTGAACGACGAACTGGGCGCGCTGCGCGAGGCGTTGGATACGATTCCTCCATCCCTCGCCCCGGGCGGACGCCTCGCCGTGATCACATTCCACTCGCTCGAGGACCGGATCGTGAAACACTTTTTCCGGGAGCGCAGCCAGGAATGGGTGGATCGGCCGGAATGGCCGGAGCCCCGGCGCAACCCGGACCGGATTTTCCGTTTGCTCACGCCGCATCCCATCGATGCCGGAATGGAGGAAACCACAGCCAACCCGCGCGCGCGAAGCGCCAAGCTCCGCGTCGTCGAAAAATTGCAGGAGAACCTGTCATGAATGCCAACCGCAAAAAACACATCAACCCGGTCCACTTCTCATCTCTCATCCGCTGCCTTCTCGCCGCCCTTTTTCTGGGCGCCGGAGGACTGTTCTTCGTTTACATGAAGAACCAGCAGTTCGCACTAGCGGAGCAGATCCGCCAGGTCGAAAAAAAAGTGGCGAACGTGCGGGCGCAGAATGAGACGCTCCTCGCGCGCGTGACTGAGCTGTCCTCCCGCAGAGTCCTCCAGCAGCGCATCGCCGAGGGATTCATTGCGATGAAACCGATCCAGGACAACGTCATCGCCCGGCTGACCCAGCCGGCCGCCGCCGTGGAAGATGGCATCCTGCGCACGGCGCTCGTGGAGAGGGCCCACCAATGAGAAAGGCGGAGCGCACACGCACCGCTTTGGCTTGCGGCGCCGTCGCCCTGGTCTTCACCATCTACTCAGCCCGGCTGATCAGCATTCAGGTGGCCAAGCACGATGAGTATTCGCGCCTGGCAGCCGAGAAGCACACCATGCGCCAGGTCATCCATGCCAGGCGGGGCCTGATCTTCGATCGCAACGGAGAGCTCCTGGCATCGAACATCCCGGTCCGCACCGTCGTGGCGGACGGATCGCATATCAAGAACCGGGAGGCTCTCGCCCGGCTCGCAGCCCCGTTCCTCGGGATGGACGAGAAGGAACTCCTGCAAAAAATTTCAAGCGACCGGAAATACATCGTGGTCCAGCGTGAGGTCGCCGAGGACAAGGCCTCCGGCCTCGGGAAGGCGATGCAGGATGCGGGGCTCCGGGGTCTCTATTTTGAAGAGGACGCCGTGCGCACCTATCCGAACGGGCGGATGCTCGGCCACGTGCTCGGGTTTCTGGACCATGAGGGCAACGGGATCCAGGGGATCGAAATGACGATGGAGCAATCCCTGCGCGGACGCGACGGATACCGTTACATCGAGCGCGACAGGACCGGCCGCGAGATCATGCTCTACCGCGGTCAGGAAGAGCCTGCCGAACACGGGCTCAATGTCCGCCTCACGATCGACATGGGCCTGCAGGCCATCCTCGAGGAGGAGCTCGACTCGACGTTCGCCGACCTCAAGCCGGAGATGGCGGTCTGCATCCTTCTCGATCCGGCTACCGGAGAGGTCCTCGCCATGACCAACCGTCCGTGCTTCGACCCGAACCTGCCGGGCGATGCGAAGCCCGAGCAGATGAAAAACCGCGCGATCATCGACATGGTCGAGCCCGGCTCCACGTTCAAGATCGTTGTGGCCTCCGGCGCCCTCAACGAGGGCAAGGTTAACGAGAAAAGCGGCATCTATTGCGAGAACGGAGCCTTCGCCTACGGAGGCAAGGTCCTCCGCGACCACCACGGATATGGGACGTTAAGCGTGCACGACATCCTGGTCAAATCCTCGAACATCGGATCCGCAAAAATGGCCCTCATGATGGGGGATGCAAAATACTATGAATACGTCCGCCGCTTCGGTTTCGGCGACAAGACGGGCATCGAGCTGCCCGGGGAGATCGTGGGCATGGTCCGCCCCACCCACAGCTGGGACAAGCTCACCATCACCCGCATGCCAATGGGCCAGGCGGTCGCTGTGACGCCGCTGCAGATCACCATGAGCATGTCGGTCATCGCCAACGGCGGGCGGCTCATGGCCCCGCAGATTGTCAGGTCGATCGAGGACTCCGACGGCCGGGTGGTCGCCGAAAAACCGCCGAAGGTCGTGCGGGAGGTCATCCCGCAGAAGACCGCCCGCTTCGTGGGCCATGCCCTGAGCGGAGTCGTCGGCGAGGGCGGAACTGCCCAGCTCGCCAGGGTCGCGGGGTTCACCGTGGCCGGCAAAACGGGCACCGCTCAGAAAATCAGCCCGAAAGGAGGCTACGCCGAAGGAAAGTATGTCGTGTCGTTCGTCGGCTACCTTCCGGAGGAAGACCCCCGCTTCGTCTGCCTGGTGCTGATCGACGACCCAAAGATCGCCCCCGGATTGACATACGGAGGACTTGTTGCGGCTCCGATCTTCTCGCGGATCGGCGAGCGGGTGGCGCGCCACATGGACCTGGTCCCCGCACTGCGCGCGGAACCGGCCGGCCCGCTTGCCTTTGACACAACCCGGAAAGACAAGAGCGAGGTGCCCAGATGAGGTTGAACTCCCTTCTCGGGTCCGCAGGAATTCCTGCCGTGCTGGCGGATCCCGAAATCTCCGGCCTCTGCTACGACTCCCGCCGCGCCACTCCCGGGAGCCTGTTCTTTGCGCTCCCGGGACAAAATTCCGAAGGGGCTGAGTTTGTCGGCCAGGCGGTCGCGAACGGGGCCGCAGCTGCCGTGGTGTCAACCCCGCTTCCGGATGCGGGCTGTCCAACCATGCAGGTGACGGATGCGCGCGCAGCGATGGCCGACATCGCTTCCGCTTTCCATGATCATCCCGACCGCCCGCTCAAATGCGCGGGCATCACCGGCACGAACGGAAAAACCACGACCGCCTTCCTCATCCGGCATATTCTGGCCTCCTCCTCCCTGCCGTGCGGGTTGATCGGGACGGTCAAATACGTTGTCGGGGGAGAGGAAATCCCGGCCCCGAGGACGACGCCGGAATCCGTAGACCTTCAGGCAATGCTCGCCAGGATGGGGGAATGCGGGGAACGGGCGGTTGCGATGGAAGTCTCGAGCCATGCGCTGGTCCAGCACCGTGTCCGCGGAATCGAGTTCGACGCAGCCGTCTTCACCAACCTGACGCAGGACCATCTCGATTTTCACGGCACGATGGAAAATTACTCCGCGGCGAAGGCCCTTCTTTTCGAGGCGCTCGCCTCGCAAAAACACAAAAAGGGCCGCGCCGTCATCAACGTCGACGACCGCACGGGACGCCTGCTGGCGGATCAATTTGCGAAGAGGACGCGGGTGCTCACGTTCGGGCGGGGGGTGGGGGCCGACTTCCGGGCGAGCGCCATCCGCTTCGACCCGGCCGGCGCGACATTCCAGCTCGATGCCAGAAAAAAAAGCTTTCTCGTCCGCATGCCTCTCATCGGGCTTTTCAACGTCTACAATGCGATCGGAGCCATTGCTGCCGCCTCGGCCTGCGGGGTGGAATTGCGATCCGCCATCGCGGCGCTCGCCCATGCGCCCCAGGTGCCTGGGCGCCTCGAACGGGTCGCCGCAAAACGGAATTATCAAGTCTATGTGGATTACGCGCACACGGATGACGCCCTCCGCAACGTGCTGCGCACGCTGAGGGAATTGAAGCCCGCACGGCTCATCACGGTCTTCGGATGCGGGGGGGACCGCGACCGCGCCAAGCGACCGCTCATGGCCGCAGCCGCCGAGGAGTTTTCCGACTGGACCGTCCTCACTTCAGACAACCCCCGTGGCGAGGATCCTGAAGAAATTCTCCGGGATATCGAATCGGGAATGCACGGGGCCCGCCATGAAAAGATCGCGGACCGCGAAGCCGCGATCCGGCAGGGAATCCAGCTTGCGCAGGCGGGGGACATCGTCCTCATCGCTGGAAAGGGACACGAGAGCTACCAGGAGTCCGGCGACCGGAGGATTCCTTTCGACGACGTGGCCGTCGCGGGAAACGCCATCGCCAACAGGAAGGTCGAAATCTGATGGATCCCCTCCCTCTCACAGCGATCGCGCAAATGGCTGGCGCGGAAATCCTCCGGGGCTCCGGAGAAACCGTGGTCTCGCGCATCGGAAAGGACACGCGCACGATCCAGCACGGCGACCTTTATGCGGCTCTGCGCGGAGAGAACTTCGACGGCAATGCGTTTGCGGCGGAAGCTGCTTCCCGCGGAGCCGCAGCCGTTCTGCTGGAGTCCGCCGGCGCAGCGGCCGCGCTGCCGGATGGCTTTCCGGTGTTGCTCGCTGACGACGGGCTCGCCGCCCTGACCAGGCTCGCCGCCGACTGGCGGGCGCAGTTGGATCTGAAAGCCCTCTGCATCACGGGCAGCAACGGAAAGACCACCACAAAGGATTTTGCGGCCGCCATTCTGGGAACGCGGTTCAAGGTGGCAAAAACCGAAGGGAACCTGAACAACCACATCGGCGTGCCGCTTTCCATCCTCTCCGCGGACAGCTCCCATACGGCAGCCGTGTGGGAGATCGGCATGAACCATCCCGGCGAGATCGCTCCGCTTGCCGCGCTCGCCCGCCCGGATGCCGCGATCATCACCAACATCGGAATCGCTCACATCGAATTCATGAAATCCCGCGCCGCCATCGCATCGGAAAAAGGCGCGCTGGCCGAAGCCGTGCCTTCCGCCGGATTCGTCATCCTTCCGGCAGGCGACAGCATGTGCGGCGGAATCGCGGAGCGCTGCCGGGCCCGCGTCATCCTCACCGGCCTCGAAGCCGGGGACCTCACCGCGGATTGCCTGGTCGAGGGCGACGACTCCTGCTCGTTCGTGCTCCATGTCGACGGGCAATCATTTGACGCCCGGATCCCGTGCAATGGCGCGCACATGGTCGCCAACGCGCTCCACGCGCTCGCCGCAGGCATCGGGCTCGGCATTTCCCCGGCGCAGGCCGTTGCGGGACTTTCATCAGCCCGCCTGACCGGAGGACGTCTCGAGCGCCGAACGATCCGCGGGATCTCGATTCTCGATGACACCTACAACGCCAACCCGGATTCCATGGTCGCCGCCCTCTCGACACTGCGGTCCCTGCCGGGAAGCGGCCACCGGATCGCCGTTCTCGGCCGCATGGGCGAGTTGGGAGAATTTGCCGCGGAAGGCTATCACCGGACCGGACTGGCAGCCGGAAAATTTGCGGATATTCTCGTTACGGTCGGCGCGGAAACTGCTTCCATCGCGGATGCCGCCCGCGAGGCCGGTCTTGGCAGGATTCACGAAGTGGAGGACACCGCATCCGCCGCTCGCATGCTCGCACAGCTTGCCCGCCCGGGGGACATCATCCTGGTCAAGGGCAGCCGCTCGGCCCGGATGGAAAACGTGCTCAAAAACTTCTGATGCTCTACTACCTTTCCGAACTCAGCGACTGGGCCCGCGCACGTGGGATGGACAGCGACTTTTTTAAGGCGTTCAACGTCTTTTCCTACATCACGTTCCGGGCGATCTGCGCCGGGGTCACCGCGTTCCTCATCAGCATCGTCTTCGGAAACTGGGTCATCAGAAAATTGATCTCCCTGAAGTTCGGCCAGCCGATCCGCAGCAAGGAGGAGGTCCACAAACTTTTCGAGCTGCACGGCTCAAAGAAGGGGACCCCGACGATGGGCGGGATCCTTCTCGTGGGATCGATCGTCATCGCGACGCTCCTCTGGGCGAAGCCGGAAAATCCGTTCGTCTGGCTCGTGCTCTTCAGCACCATCTTCCTCGGCGGGATCGGGTTCTACGATGACTGGCTGAAGGTCACAAAAAAGAGTTCGGACGGGATCAGCAGCCGCCTGAAATTCGCGCTCCAGTGCCTGCTGGCCGCCGTCTTCACCATCTTCTTCCTCACCAATCCGAAGGTCTCCGAAGTCGCCCAGCAGCTCTTCATCCCGTTTTCGAAGGAGCCGCTCGTCTTCAGCCTCGGCTGGGCGACGTTCATCTTTTATCTCCTGGTGATTGTCGGCACATCGAATGCGGTGAACCTGACCGACGGGCTGGACGGGCTGGCCACCGGATGCACGGCAACAGTTGCAGCCGCCTATGCCGTGCTCGTGTATCTTGCCGGGAACATCAAGGCGGCAAGCTACCTGCAGGTCCCTTTCGTGGTGTATTCCGGGGAGCTGACCGTTCTCTGCGTGGCCCTTCTCGGCGCGTGCCTGGGTTTTCTCTGGTGGAACGCCCACCCCGCCCGGGTCTTCATGGGCGACACCGGATCTCTCGCCATCGGGGGAATGCTCGGAGCCGTCGCCATCTGTTGCAAGCAGGAGCTCCTGCTGGTGATCGTCGGAGGGGTTTTTGTCATCGAGGCGATGTCAGTCATCCTCCAGGTCGCCAGCTTCAAGCTCACGGGAAAGCGGATCATCAAGATGTCCCCGCTCCACCACCATTTCGAGCTCAGCGGGTGGAAGGAAAACACGGTGATCGTCAGATTCTGGATCATGTCGGTCCTTTTCGCCCTTCTCGGACTCGCCACTCTCAAGCTCAGATGATCTACAGCGGAAAACATGCGGTTGTTCTCGGTCTCGGCCACAGCGGCGAGGCCGCCGCGCTCCTTTTGCTGGAGGAGGGTGCGGGCGTGACGGTTTGCGAGAGCGGAGACAGCCCCTCGCTCCGCGAAAAAGCCGCCACGCTCTCCGCGCGGGGGATCCGGGTCGTTCTGGGAAACGACGCCGACGTGGATCCGGAGGTCTATGACGTCGCGGTCCTGAGCCCGGGCATCGATCCCGCAGTTCCGCTCGTTCGCAATGTGATCAGAAAGAAGATCCCTCTCATCGGGGAGCTCGAGATGGCATTCGAGGAATGCTCGTGCCCGGTTGTGGCGATCACAGGAACCAACGGGAAGACGACCACAACCGAGCTGACCACGGCCATGCTGGGAGGTTGCGGAGTCCGCACGATGTCGGGCGGCAACATCGGACTTCCGTTCTCCACCGCCGTCCGCTCAAGCCACGAACTGGATGTCATGACGCTGGAGGTCAGCTCGTTCCAGCTGGAGACCATCCGGTCCTTCCACCCGCAGGTCGCGGTCTGGCTCAACCTGAGCCCGAACCACCTCGACAGGTATCCCGGCATGCGGGAATACCGCGATGCCAAGCTGCGGATCTTTGAAAACCAGACGCCGGAGGATGTCGCTGTGGTCAATGCCGCCTCGGAGCTGCCTCCGCTCGCCGCGAGGAAAATCACTTTCAGCGCCTCGCACGTCGGGGCGGACTTCACGCTGGAAGGAACACAAATTCGTTTCCGTGGTCAGCCGGTCCTCGACCAGGCGGAGACAAAACTGCGCGGGATCCACAACGCCGAAAACCTGATGGCGGCCCTCGCGGTCGGCCACGCGCTGGACGTGGAGTTCGACATCATGGCGGGCGCGGTCAAAGGCTACGCACCGCCCGCCCACCGCTGCGAGTTCGTGCGCGATCTGGACGGGATCCGCTGGATCAACGACTCGAAGGCGACCAACCTCGACGCTATGGAGATGGCGATCCGCTCGCAGGACCGGCCGATCGTGCTCATCGCGGGAGGGAAGGACAAGGGCTTCGAATTTGATGCCATCGCGCCCCTGGTCCGCGAACGCGTCCGCGCCGCCGTCCTCATCGGCGAGATGAAGGACCGGATCGGGAAATCATGGACGGGTGTGGACTGCCACAAAACATCCACCCTCGAAGAGGCGGTCCGCGAAGCGCGCCGGATCGCCGCCAGCGGCGACGTCGTCCTCTTTTCGCCCGGCACCTCGTCGTTCGACATGTTCCGCAACTACGGGGAGCGCGGCAACGTTTTCAAATCCTGCACCCAGCAACTACAGCCCAAGAAGTGAACCGACCCATGAAAATGAAACCCGCCACACGTCCTCCCGCACCGCGCCGTGCGCCCCGGAGAATGATCCGTCCCTTGCATGCCCGCGCCGCCGCCCGCGAGGAGGAGATCGATGATTACGAGGGGGGAGCCGAGCCGAACATGAAGTTCTCCCACGCCCTGATCGTGGTCCTCGTCCTTCATGTGCTCGCCGTCGGAGGGGTCTTCGCGTTCAACACGCTCAAGACCAGCCATCCGGGCGCTGACAAAAAGAAAGCGCCGGTGGTAGAAAAACAGGAGGCACGCCCCGCAGCCGGGGTATCGGAAAAACCCGCGCCGACCGTCGCGGCGATGCCGGAGGCAAAGGCGCCGACGGTCCCGGCATCTACCGGCGTCACCCACACCGTGGTAGCCGGGGATACGCTGACCAAAATCGCCGCGCAGCACAAGACCTCGGTGGAGGCTGTCGAGCAGGCCAACGGACTGGAGTCAACTGCAACGATCCGAGTCGGACAGGTTTTGAAAATGCCTTCCAAACCGGCGCCTGAATCCAAGCCCGCCCCGGCCAAAGAAAGCGCGCCGGTTGCCAAGGTCGCCGATACGAAGCCCGCAACGAAGGCGGCCAGCCCGTCCGCACCCGGCAAAGCCGCGCAGACCGCGGAATCCACAAAAGCCGTCCCGGTCGCGGCAACGGCACCCCCGGCTGCCAAGCCCGCGGCGAGCCCCTCCGCCAGGGAGGAGACGAAAGCCTCCTCCGGGGAAACCTACACGGTCGCCAAGGGGGACAATCCCTACTCAATCGCTAAAAAGTTGAAGGTGAGCTACACTGAGCTTCTGAAAGCCAACAAAATCGAAGATCCCACAAAACTCCAAATCGGACAAAAGCTGACCATTCCCTGACATCCTCCCGCCGGGCCGGCTTGATCCAGGCTGCCGGCGGGAAGGTTCGACCATGCAAAAGCACGGCATCCATGTTCTTCTCCTGACGGTCGCGGGCCTCATCGCCCTCGGCCTCGTGATGCTTTTCAGCACGAGCGCCTTCGCGCGAGACAGCCACGGCGACATCTACTTTTTTGTGAAGCGCCAGATCATGTGGCTCGCCGTGGGGCTCGTGGTTGCCTTCGCTGCCGCCTGCGTGGACTACCACACGTGGGAAAAGACCTGGTGGGTCTGGTTTGGAGGGGCATTCGTTTTGCTGCTGCTCTGTTTCGTCCCGGGAATCGGCCTCCGCATCAACGGCTCCTCCCGGTGGATCAACATCGGCGTGGGCGTCCTGCAGCCGAGCGAGCTCGCCAAAATCGCAGCCCTGTTCTTCCTGGCGTGGTGGTTCGCAAAATTTCCGGAGCAGTCGAGGGGGTTTTGGATGGGGTTCGCGGCCCCGATGGGTATTATCGGCACCCTGCTGGCTCCGATTCTTCTGGAGGTCGACCTCGGCAACACCGCCCTCATCGGAGCCGCGACCGTCGCGGTGATGTTCGTGGCGGGAGCCGCACTGCGCTGGCTCCTGCTCATGGGCGCGGCCGGGATGGCGGGAGTCATCCTGCTGGCAATGAACATCTCCGAACGCCAGGGACGGCTGCTGGCCTTTCTTGACCCGGAAAAATTCAAGCTGGGCGAGGGGCTTCAACAATGGCAGGCGCTCATCGCATTCGGCTCCGGCGGGATCGAGGGACTCGGGCTCGGAGAGGGACGCCAGAAAATGCTCTACCTTCCCTATGCGCACACCGATTTTATCTTTCCGATGATCGGGGAGGAGCTCGGGCTTCGCGTCACCCTGGTGACGGTGGCCGGATATCTTGTCGTCTGCCTGTGCGGCTCGCTCGTTGCGACCAACGCCCGCGACCGCTCCGGCCTGCTGCTGGGCTTCGGCGCGGTGATGATGATTTCACTGCAGGCAGCGGTGAACATCGGGGTGACGACCTCCCTGCTTCCGAACAAGGGAATGCCGCTTCCTTTCATCAGCTACGGCGGCTCGAACCTCATGGTCTGCCTGTTCATGATCGGGCTCCTCGTCAACATCCACCGCCAGGGCCGGCCGCTTGTCCCGCGGCTCGCGCCGGCACTTCTGCGCGCGCGCATCCAACCACGGCTATGACGAAGTCACCGCCATTTCGCGTCGTGATCGCCTGCGGCGGCACCGGGGGACACCTTTTCCCGGGCCTCGCCGTCGCGGAAGCCCTCAACGCAAGGGGCCACGAGATCGTGCTTTTTGTCTCGGAGAAAGAAATCGATACCACCGCCTTGAAAGCGAGGCCCGAGTTCCGCTCTGAAAAGCTGCCCTCGATCGGAATGCCGAGCATGATTGCCTCTCCGGCTTCGGTCCGGTTTTTGAGGCGGTTCTGGGACAGTTTTTCGCATTGCAGGAAATTCTACAGGAAGTTCCGCCCCTCGGTTGTGCTGGGGATGGGCGGGTTCACCTCCACCGCCCCGGTGCTCGCGGCACGCATGCAAGGCCTGCCTGCCTTCATCCACGAATCAAACGCGATCCCCGGCCGCGCGAACAGGCTGGCCGCCAAATTTGCGTCGAAAGTCCTGGTGGGTTTCGAGGAGGCGGAAGCGCGGTTTCCCGGAGCCTCGTGCATCGTCACCGGGACGCCTGTCCGAAAAGACCTCGGCCAGCCACCCGGCCGCGCGGAAGCCTGCAGGGTGTTCCACCTCGATCCGGAAAAAAAGACCCTCCTCGCCATGGGAGGCAGTCAGGGGGCTGCTGGCATCAACCAGCTCCTCTTCAAGGCCGCCCCGCTGCTCGCGGGATCCGGCATCCAGATCATCCATCTCACCGGAGAGCGGGACGAGCGGCTGGCTGCAGCCAATTACCAGCGGGATGAAATCCCGCACTATGTCTCGCCGTTCCACCACCGGATGGAGGAGGCCTACGCGGCCGCCGACCTCGTCATCTCGCGAGCCGGCGCCTCCAGCCTGAGCGAGCTCTCGCAGTTCGCCCTCCCCGCGATCCTCATCCCCTACCCGTTCGCCACCGACGACCACCAGACGGCGAACGCGGAAATCTACGTGCGCGCGGGAGCGGCGGAGATGCTCACGGAAAAGGGCACCAACGCCGGGTCTCTGTCCGCGATGATCTCGAACCTGCTTTCCGACGACACCCGGCGCGAGCGCATGTCTGCGGCCGCGCGGCGGATTCCCCCGGCCGCAGCGGCCGAGAACGTTGCCAATGTCATGGAACAAGCCGTGAAGGAGGCCGCGAAATGAAGGAGCTGGCTTTGACCGGACCCGCTTCCAGGAACATCCACCTGATCGGGGTGGCTGGCTCGGGAATGAGCGGGATCGCCGCGCTCCTTCTCGCCTTGGGACACCGCGTCAGCGGGTCGGACAAGGTCGTGACGGTCGAAGTCGAACGCCTGCAAAAAAAGGGCCTTCTTTTCCATTCGCCGCAGACGGCGGAGAGCGTCCGCGGGGCGGATATCGTGCTCTTCTCCTCCGCGATCAAGCCGGGAAACCCGGCCTACGACGAGGCCCGGCGGCTCGGGATCCCGATGGCCCGGCGCGCCGACGCGCTGGCGGCGGTCATGTCCGTCAAAAAAGGCGTCGTGGTCTGCGGGATGCACGGCAAGACGACGACATCCGCCATGGCGGCCCACGTGCTCCGCTCCGGCGGGCTGAAGCCCTCGCATTACGTGGGCGCGGAGATTCCGATCCTGGGAACGAATGCCCGCTGGGACTCGGAGGGGGAATTTTTTGTCGCGGAGGGGGATGAAAGCGACGGAACGCTGATCAACTACCACCCGGCCCATGCGATCGTTTTGAACATCGAGCCGGAACACCTCGATTTTTATAAGGACCTCGCCGCGATTGATGCAGTCTATTCAAAGCTGATTTCGCAAACGTCCGGGAAAGTATTCTTTTGCAGCGATGACGATGGGGCAGCCCGGGTCTGCCGGTCTCACCCGGGAGCGGTCTCCTACGGAAGCGCCCCGGGAACGGCGTATCTCATGACCAACCTCGAGACGGAAAACTTCCGCTCGCGCTTCACCGTCTCCCGCGAGGGAAACCGCCTCGGGGAAATTTTCCTGAACATCCCGGGGGCGCACAATGCCATGAACGCGCTATCCGTCGTCGCCCTGGCGACAGAGCTCGGGATTCCGTTCGAAAAAATCGTGCCGGCCCTCGATTCCTTCCGCGGTGCGCGGAGACGTTTTGAAATCCGCTATGAATCGGCGAACCACCTTGTCGTGGACGACTACGGTCACCACCCGACCGAGATCGCGGCGACGCTGGCAACCGCAAGAACAGGCGGCTGGAAGCGGGTTATCGCGATGTTCCAGCCCCACCGGTTCACGCGGACCCTCGCACTGAAAGACGAGTTCGGGAAAGCCTTCGCCAACGCGGACCGCGTGTTCGTTACGGATGTCTACGCCGCGAGCGAAAAACCCCTGCCGGGAGTCTCAGGGGCAACGATTGTCGAGGCCTTGCATGCCAGCGGGCACCCGGCGGCAGAATACGTGGCAGATGTCTCGCAGGTGCACCGCGCAGCCGCGGCAGCGATCGAACACGGCGACCTCGTTATCAGCCTCGGCGCCGGGAACATCCATGAGGCCGGCACCCTCCTCGCTGCGGACCTCGCCACGCGCGAAAAGCTCCTTGCGGTCATGGGGCCTGGGGCCATCAAGCTGAACGAACCGCTCTCCCGGCACACCACGATGAGGGTCGGGGGACCCGCCCAGTTTTGGGCCGAACCCGAAACCGAGGAGGGGTTCGCGGACCTTGTCCAGTTCTGCTTCGACGAGGAAATCCCGTTCATGGTCATGGGCCGCGGGTCGAACCTTCTCGTGCGCGATGGCGGAATCCCCGGCGTGGTCGCCCATCTTGCCCGCGGGGAATTTCTGCGCCATGAAGTGGCTGGAGATGAGATCACCGCCGGGGTCGGGGTGAAGTTCAAGCAGTTGAGCGCGCTCGCCCGCTCGGCAAATCTCGGCGGATTCGAGTGGATGGAGGGCATCCCCGGAAACCTCGGCGGCGGGCTCCGCATGAACGCCGGGGCGATGGGAGCGCAGACATTCGACCAGGTCGTCCGCGTGCGGTTCTGCGACCATGACGGAAATATTTTCACGCGGACTCCGGCCGAAATCGAGGTCCTCTACCGGAGCGTTCCGATGCTGAGGGAGAATTTCGCCCTATCTGCGGCGCTCAAGGGAACCCCCTCAACGCGGGAACACATCGACCGCCTGATCGAAACCTCCGTCTCCAAGCGGCGGGAATCCCAACCGGTGGCCGCCAGCGCGGGTTGCATCTTCAAAAACCCGGGACCCATCCCGGCTGGACGCCTGATCGAGGAGCTCGGCTTCAAGAATTTCGCGGTCGGACGCGCACGGGTTTCCGAGGTCCATGGAAATTTCATCGTGAACGACGGGGGCGCCACCGCGGAGGAGGTGCTTACACTGATCGGGGAGATCAAGGCCGCGGCCGAGCGGTTGCACGGGATCAAGCTGGAAACCGAGGTGCAAATCGTGGGAACAGATTTATGAAAAGGCAGTTCAAAGGAATTCTGGATGGCATGCCGGTCGTTCTCATGATGGGGGGCCCCGGAAAGGAGCGCGATGTCTCGCTCCGCTCGGGGGCAGCCGTAGCGGGAGCGCTGCGCAAGTGCGGAGCCCTCGTCACGGAACTGGATGTCACCGGCCCGGCGCTCCAAATTCCCGAAGGCACACAGCTCGTTTTCAATATCATCCACGGCACATTCGGAGAGGACGGCGATCTCCAATCCCTCCTCGATGCGATGGGCGTCCCCTATACCGGCGAGAATGCGGAGGGCAGCCGGCTGGCATTCGACAAAATCGAAACGAAGATCCGCTTCGACCGAGCCGGAGTCCCGACCGCGCCATGGAAATGCCTCCGCCGCGGCGAGCACCCCGGCTTCAGCTTTCCGTGCGTGGTCAAGGCGCCCAGACAGGGTTCCAGCGTGGGAGTGCATATCGTGGAGGCTCCTGAAGCCATGGATGCCGCGCTGGAGGATTGTTTTCAATACGGAGACAACGTGCTGGTAGAGGAATTTTTCAAAGGCCGGGAACTGACCGTCGGCGTGCTTGGCAAAACGGCCCTCCCGATCGTTGAAATCGTTCCCCGCGAGGGATTCTACGACTACGAGCACAAATACACGAAGGGAGCCTCGGAATACCATGTGCCCGCCTCCATCCCGCCGGAGCTCACCGGAAGGATCCAGGACATGGCGCTCGAAGCGTGCCGGGCGCTCGACCTGCGGGTGTATTCGCGTGTGGACGTCCTGCTGGCCCCGGACGGACGGCTCAACGTCCTTGAGATCAACACGATTCCGGGCATGACCGAGACGAGCCTCCTGCCAAAGGCCGCTGCGGTGGCCGGCATGGATTTTCCGGCGCTTTGCGAAGAAATTGCGGGGCTCTCGATTTTTAGAAACCAAAAATGATCCAAAAGTCCCATCGCACGGCTGCGGGCAACCGCCGACTCAGGCCGGGAGGACGCGGACAGCATCTGCTGAACGTGAAAATCCGCGCCGTGACGGCAAGGCGCGAACGGCGGCAGAAACTCGGCGGGATCTTCTGGACGTCCGCCCTGGTCGTTTGCCTCGCCGTGGCCGCATGGCTCGGGATCTTTACCGCCCTCGATAAATTTTTCTTCTCGAACCCCGACTACACGCTCAAGCGGGTAACCTTCGAACTCGATGGCGTGATGACGCGCGAGGAGGCGATCAAGGAAACCGGGATCCGGGAAGGGGAAAATATTTTCCGCGCCGACCTCGCCGCCGCGGAAAAATCCCTGAGGGGCATCCCGCAGGTCGCCTATGTGGTCATCGAGCGACACCTGCCGGATCATATCGCGATCTCCATCACGGCGCGAGACCCGGTCGCCTGGGTGGCGCCCTCCGACAAGGATGCCGACCCGTTCGACCCGGAAAAATCCCTCCTGGCGGACGACTCGGGATTCCTCATGAAGCCGCGCATTATCCAGCCGGATTTCTACCGTCTGCCGGTGATTTATGGAGTGCGAAGCGACAACATCCGGGACGGGGAACCGCTCCACAACGAGGATCTCCACAGCGCGCTCAGTCTTCTTCGCGATGTGCAGAGCCGCCCGGAATGCCTCCTCTCCATCCGCACCATGAACATCTCGAAGGGATATTGCATCGAGGTGGTCAGCGACAGGAATGCGCGCGTCACCTTCTCTTCGGAGGACTTCTCAGAGCAGCTTGCCCGGCTCCGCCAACTCCTCGAACATTGCCGCGAGAGCGGACGTGAGTTGGACTCGGTCAACCTGATGGTTCGACGGAACACGCCGGTCACATTTGTCCAGGTTGCGGGACCGCCATCGAGGACAGCTCAAAATTCAACGGAAAGGAAAAACTGATGGCACGCGACGACATCCATGTGGGTTTGGAGATCGGCACCACGAAGGTGTGCGCCGTCGTCGCGGAGTGTCGCGAGGACGGGGACATCCGGCTCCTCGGGGTCGGGGAGGCCCCATCGCGCGGGGTGCGCAAGGGGGAGATCGTTGATCTTGAAAACGCCTGCAACTGCGTGCGCGAGGCGCTCTCGGATGCCGAGGAAAAGAGCGATGTCGAAATCCGCAGCGTCTGGCTCGCCGTCACGGGAAGCCACATCCTGAGCTTCAACAACCGCGGCTCGGTCGTCATCCCCGACGACGGAGGCGAAATCTCCGAGGAGGAGATCCAGGAGGTCGAATATAAGGCGAAGGAAATCAGCCTGCCGAAGGAGAATGCCATCCTCCACTCGATCATCCAGCATTACTACGTGGACGGTCAGGATGGGGTTCTCAATCCGGTGGGCATGCTGGGAAGCCGGCTCGAGGCGGATTTTCATATCATCCACGGGGTGACAAACCGCATCCAGAATTCGATCCGCTGCGTGAAGGAATGCCACATCGAGGTCGAGGACGTGGTGGTGAACTCGCTTGCCTCCGCGCAGGTCGTTCTCGGCCGGCACCAGAAAGAATCCGGGGCCCTCGTCATCGACATCGGGGGCGGGGTCACGGACTACATCGTCTACCTGGACGGGGCCGTCCGCCACAGCGGGGTTCTCGCGGTGGGCGGAGACCACATCACGAACGACATCTCCATCGGCCTGCGCATCCCGATCACCCGCGCGGAGAAGCTCAAGATCGAAGAGGGTTCGGCGATCCTCGGAAAATCCCTCCCCGGTGAGAATATCGTTTTAAAAAATGACACGGGATTTTCCGGCAAGGAGGTCGAGAGGGAGATGCTGAACATGATCATCCACGCGCGGCTCCAGGAATTGTTCGCCCTTCTCCGCAAACGTCTCGCCGGGGAGGTTCCGGAACATCTGCTGGGATCAGGCGTCATGATCACCGGGGGCTGCAGCAGCATCCGGGGGATCCGCGAGGTGGCGGAGTCGGTTTTCGAGATGCCCGTCCACCTCACCCGCGCGCAGGCGGTCTCGGGGCCGACCTCCGCATTCGAAAATCCGCAGTTTTCAACGTGTATCGGGCTCGCCAAATATGCCCAGGCGGTCCGCTCGGAAATGCCGGAAGAGTCGCTTTTTGGCGGGTTCATCAAAAAATTCACAGGAATCTTCGGACTGAAATCATGATCTCATATCCCCGATATCTCGACCGTTCCCAATCCCCGGTGGTCCGCCTGATCGGCCTCGGAAATGCAGGGGTCAACCTGGCCGACCGCATCAGCATGAACCAGGGCTTGGACCTGGAAACAGTTGTCATCAACTCCGACCAGCAGTCGCTCTCCTCATCGGTTTCCGGAATAAAAGTTTCCCTCGGACCACTGACCACCCGCGGCCTGGGTGCAGGTGGGGATCCCGAAATCGGACTGGATGCCGCCAGGGAATCCCAGGCCGACATCGAAGCCGTGGTCGCCGGAGCAGATATCATTTTCCTCTGCGCGGGCCTTGGCGGGGGGACGGCATCAGGAGCCGCCGGGATGGTGGCCGAGGCGTCCAAAAAAGCAGGGGCGCTCCTCGTTGCGATTGTCACATCTCCGTTCGGGTTCGAGGGACGCCGGCGCGCCGCACAGGCGGTGGCCGCGTTGCAGGAGATCGCAGCCCATGCCGACGCGGTTGTGCATTTTGAAAACGACCGGATGGCCGAGCTCTCGGCCCCCCGCTCGGGAGTGGCGGAAACATTCGCGGCCTGCGATGACCTGCTCGGAGGATGCATCGAGGCGATCACCCGCCTCATCTCCGCACCCGGCCCGCTCGGGGTCGGCCTCCCGGATCTGCTCTCCGTTCTGGACGGAGGCGACGGCCTCTGCCTCTTCGGCACCGGCACCGCCGCCGGCGACAACCGCGCACATGAAGCCCTTGAGGATGCCATGGCCAGCCCGCTTCTGGACCGCGGGCGGCTTCTGGCGGGAGCGTCGAGTGTCCTCGTCCACATTTCAGGCCCTCCTTCCCTTTCCTTTGCGGAGGTCGGAGCAGTGATGCAGGAAGTGGCGCGCGGGGCCGCCGGGGAATCCCTCCTGCAACTCGGGATCAGCACCGTCCCGGCCAAGGATGCTCCGCTGATCGTCTCAATCATCGCGAAGTGCGGGGCCGCAAAATCTTCTCCAGCCCCAGCCGTCCAGCAACCGGCGCCGAAACCTCAACCGCCCAAACCGAAGGCGGTGGCAGTCCGCGAGGAACTTGAGGAGAAGCCACTCCTCGCGCCGGAGGCTCCCGAGGAGGACCCCGTTGCAGCCGCCCCCAGGCAGCCTGCTCCCGAGCGGCTGGCTCCCCCGGTCGCCCGCCCCCGGCCACAGCAAAGCGACGCCAAGGCCGCTGCCTCTCCGAAAATCAAACAGGAAACCCTGCAGTTCGAACCGGTCGCCCGCGGCCGCTTTGAAAAAATCGAGCCGACCATCGTCGAGGGCGAAGACCTCGACGTCCCGACGTTTCTGCGCCTCACAGGCAAAAAGCGCTGAACCAGGCTGCTTGCAGCCGCCGATTTACAAGATTCACACAGATGGAAGGACAGAAAATAATCCGTTCATCTGCAGCTCAATCCTCTGCGTGTTTCAGGATGATCCTCCTGCCGTGAAAATCCAAATTCTGACCATCTTTCCGGAAATGTGCCGCGAGGTCCTCGGGGGAAGCATCCTCAAGCGGGCACAGGAAAAGAAGATCGCGTCGCTCGAGGCGGTGGATCTCCGCAAATGGGCCACCGGAAAGCACCGGACCACCGACGATGCACCGTATGGCGGCGGTCCGGGCATGGTCATGAAGATCGAACCGATCGACCGCGCGCTCTCCGAACTCCGGACGCCCGGAACGCGCGTCATCTTTCTGTCCCCCCAGGGGCGACAGTTCTCCCACGCCATCGCCAGCGAACTCTCCCGCCAGTCCCATCTCATTCTTCTGTGCGGCCACTACGAGGGCGTGGACCAGCGCGTGGCGGCTCACCTGATCGACGACGAAATCTCCATCGGCGACTATGTCCTCACCAGCGGCGTCCTGCCGGCTCTGGTGGTCACAGATGCCGTCGTGAGGCTGCTGCCGGGAGTCCTCGGCGACAGCCGCTCCGCCGAACAGGATTCCTTCGCGGCCGGACTCCTCGACCACCCGCACTACACGCGCCCGGAAATCTATCGCGGCTGGCCGGTGCCGGACATCCTCCTCTCCGGAAACCACGCCGCCATTGACCGGTGGCGCGCCGAACAAGCCGCGAAAATCACCCGCACAAGACGCCCGGACATCGATTGTCCGTGACCGGGTCCGCTGCCGCTCTGCGGAAATCTCCCGGATTCGTGCCGGGCCGGAGCACAGCTCCATTCCATTGCGGTGCCAAAATCGTGTGATTCCCGCATTACTGTGTATTGTTATCGTGTGAAATCCGCCTTCCTGCTCGCTTCGATTCTCTCCCTGGCAGCCTGCTCGACCGCACCCAGGCGACCGCCGCTCGAAACCGTGAAGTCGGTGGACCTTCAACGATTCATGGGCGCATGGTATGTCATTGGCACGATTCCTTGGATGGTCGAAAAGAACAATGTCGGCACGATGGACATCTACCAGCTCCGTGAAGACGGAAAAATTGACGTTCGCTACGTCTTCCACAAAAAGTCGCTCGAAGCGCCGCGTCAGGAGTGGAAGGCCGTCGCAAGAGTCGTCAACAGGAAATCCAATGCCGAGTGGGCGGTGCGCTTCATCTGGCCGTTTGAAGCCCCCTATCTCGTGATCGGGCTCAGCGACGATTACGGCCAGTGCGTCATCGGGCACCCGTCGCGCAACCTTGTCTGGATCCTGAGCCGCAAGCCGGAAATGACCGGCACGGATTACGAAAGCACGATCCGGGATCTCGTCCAAAAGGGCTACGATCCCAAGCGCATCGTGCGGGTGCCGCAAAAAGCTGCTGCCATCGATTGAGCACCGGTTGGGTGCATGGGCGGACAACAAGTTTTGACTCGGCATTCATTTGGGCGTCGTATGTGAAACATGATCATTTTTCTGCGCATCATTTTTCTCGGTGTTCTCGCCGGCATGCTCTGGGTGACCGGCCGCGCCAGCCTGGATACTGCAATCTGGCAGTTGCCGGCCTCGCTGACCGGAGACCTCTGGTTCCAAGCCACCCTCGCTGATGCCTATTTCGGTTTTCTCACCTTCTTCATCTGGGTTGCTTACAAGGAGCCCGGCTGGCTCCCCCGCATCGTCTGGCTGGTGGCGATTCTCCTTCTCGGCAATATCGCGATGGCGACGTATTGCCTCATCCAGCTTTTTCGCGTTCCGGCCTCGGCCGATCTGAGCGGGATTCTGCTGCGAAAGGGAACCGCATAAATGGCGTCCGGCGGTCAATCGCGGTTTCTGAAAATGAGATGTGCATCACTCATGGACGGCCGCCATTCAGGAGCCGGATGCTCAAGGATTCGATGAAAGCCTGGGCCTTCCAAGCCGGCGCATGGGAACCGTGCGGATCGCTTCCGCTGGAAGACCGGGCATTCCGATACGGGATGAGCGTGTTCGAAACGGTTGCGGTCCTGAACGGACGGCTATTGTTTTTGGAAGAACATCTGAACCGGCTGGCGCACGCGGCATCTGACCGGGGATGGCGGGGTGCTGTTCTGCCCGGTTCCGCTCCCCGGATCGCAGCGGCCACCGGAATCCTGAGGCTATATCTCACGGCGGGACCGGGCGGGGTCTGCGATCCGCTTGCCGGATCGTGTGTTGCGCTTTTCGAGGAGTGCGAGGTGGGGACGGATCTTCCTCCTCTGCGGCTCTTGTCTTCCCCGGCCCCGTATCTGCCCGCGCCCGGCGGATGGAAGACGGGAAATTACTGGCAGAATGTGGACGCGCTGGCCGCAGCGCGGGCGCAGGGAGCCGATGACGCGCTGCTCTTCAACCCGGCCGGCTGCCTCGTCAGCGCGGGCATGGGGAATCTTTTTTTGGAAGTGGACGGTGGCTGGAGAACCCCCGCGCTGGAAACCGGGGCGCGCGATGGTGTGGTTCGCGCCTGGGTCATGAAGAATCTGCCGGTCGAGGAATCGCTGCTGGATGCGGATTGCGTGGCCCGAGCCAAGTCAGGGTTCCTCACCAACAGCCGCGCAGGCATTCGCCCGATCGGGGAACTCGATGGCCGCGCGCTGCAAACGGATGTTTCCGCCCTTCAGCAAGGGTATCGCGATGAAATCCTCTGAGGTAATAGCCGGTCAGCTGCATGATTCTGAGGGCGATACGCTGACAGTGACCATTTGTTGCTCCATCAGGACGACACCGCCACCACTTCTCCCGTTTTGACTTTGCACCGATCTCCTCGCGGAATTGCCAGCACATTTCGTTTCAAATCCCCCTCCGCATCCGGTATAGCTTCTCGCCACCGAGATGCACGATGTCTTACAGACCGACCTTTTCCCGAGGCTCTCGCTTGATGCGCTGAGCGCCTTTTTGGATGGAATCGCGGAGGATCGGGGAGCTGTTCATACGCGGCCCAAGGTGGCCGAATTTTCTTTATCCGGCCTGCCATCTCATGTTCTCTGAACCGATGCGAACCGCTCCCAAAACCACGCTGTTGAATGGAGCGCCCCGGTCAGAAAAGCGATACACCGTTCGCAAAACGCCTTCTCTGCGCGTCAAGGAGACTCTCGAAGCCTGTGAGTCCGCAAGCGCGGTCTTAAGCGAACTTCCCCTTGCTGACAATTCGCCCGGAGCGGTCGAGAAAATGCTTCGCGCAAACGGCATTCTCCGAAATCTCCCCTGGCCGGCACCGTTTGACCGAACCACCCATCACCTCCGCCTCGGCGACGCGAGGGATCTCTCGTGGATCAAAACGGGGAGCGTCCACCTTGTTGTTACCTCGCCGCCCTACTGGACCCTGAAAGACTATGAACCAGGAGCGGACCAGCTTGGAGAGATTCATGACTACGAAGCGTTTCTGGGCGAGCTCGACAAAGTTTGGACCGAGTGCGCACGCGTGCTCGCCCCCGGTGGCAGGATTTGCTGCGTCGTCGGAGACGTGTGCGTTCCCCGCAAGAAGAATGGTCGCCATCTCGTCATGCCTCTCCACTCCGACATCCAGGTGCGCAGCCGGAAGCTCGGCCTCGATTGCCTGACTCCGATCCTCTGGCAAAAAATTGCAAACGGTGCCACCGAGTCCGAGGGCAACGGGGCGGGATTTTACGGCAAGCCGTATCAGCCGGGTGCCATCGTGAAGAATGATGTCGAATACATTCTTTTCCTCCGCAAGGGCGGCGACTACCGCTCGCCCACTCCCATGCAGCGGGCGCTTTCGATGCTCACCAAGGAGGAAATGCAGGGGTGGATGCGTTCGACATGGACCGATATTCGCGGCGAAAGCACGCGGAAGGGACACCCGGCCCCGTTTCCCGTGAGCCTCGCGGAACGGCTCATCAAAATGTTTTCGTTCGCGGGCGACACCGTTCTCGACCCGTTCTCGGGCACCGGAAGCACAACATTGGCCGCATTGGCGTCCGGCCGGAACAGCATAGGAAACGAGATCCAAGTCAAATACCACCACATCGCCGAGCAGCGAGCCCGCGAAGCGGCGTGGTTCCCGAAAGACGTCGGCGCCATCCATGCCAGCGTGAAGACGGCATGAAATCCCCGGCGGACAACTACGCGCTCCTACGGACATTTGCCGACCTTTTCTCCGGGAAAAAATACAAGCACCGCGATTCGAGCCTCGGCGACCTGGTCGCCTCGCAGCTCTACGAGGATCTCGTTCTGCTGAAAAAATCCTCAAAACTCAACGAGCGTGTCGAGAAGCGCGAGCGCGTCGTCAATCTCGCCAACAAGGCCGTCGGCAAGGCATCCCGCCGGGGAGACGGCACATTCGGGGAGCTGGTTCCCGCCGCCATCGCCATCACGGAAGCGGGCTTGCTTGTCGGACGCGGACCGGTCGCCACTATCGAAGTCGGGGCCGAAACAAAAATCCTCGCCAAAGCGATGATCAAACAGATCGACCGAGTGATCGGGGATCTGGAACGCCAGGTCAGCGAATTCCACCGCACAGGCGGAAAACCCATCTGCGTCGGAATCGTCGGCGTCAACTACGCTCCGAGCTACACCTCCTACGAAGGCGAACGGGAATGGCCGACGGACGGAAAGAAACACAAACACCCGGTCCAGGAAGCGACCGAAGCCGAACGCCGCATCCTCGAAAAAGCCGCCCCGAAATTCGACGAATTCCAAATCCTTCGGTTCCGCGCCACAAATATCGAACCCTACCCCTTCGAGTGGGTGGACCTGGACAAAACCCGCATGGAATACTCCGCCCTCCTCGTGCGCATCTCACGGGAATATAATCAGCGGTTCGCGTGAATGTGAACAAGGCACCCATCCATCAGTATAAGTAACCAACGCACATTAACCTCCACTTAACCATCCCTTGAAGTCATGAATCTGCTCGATCAAGTAAAACAACATAGACGAGTCATTAAACACGAAAGCATCACATTTTCCATTGCCGAGCTAGTCGGCATGTATGAAGCAGAGCCCAAGGAAATAAAGCTGGCGCCAGAATTTCAGCGGCTATTTCGATGGAGCCGAGATCAGCAAAGCAATTTTATTGAGTCGTTGATTCTTGAGATACCAATTCCAGCACTCTTCTTCTATGAAAATGAAGATGGTGTATGGGAATTACTAGACGGCTTACAGAGACTTTCAACAATCATTAGATTCTTTAATCAAGTAGAAATTCCAGATGGTAGCAAGGGGAGAGATGGAAACGACTCAGACTGGCACTACGAAAATGAGCATAAACTGGAGGCCCCCCTCCAATTGCTTCCTGGAGAATATTTGAGCGAGTTAGAAGGAATGACAATGGGGACGCTACCCATCCAACTGCAATTAAACTTAAAGAGGGCTCGATTACAGGTAACAATTCTTAAGCGGGAGACTGATCCTATTTATAAATATGCAGTTTTTGAGCGCCTAAACAGAGGGGGAAGTTTAATCGAACCTCAGGAGATACGAAATTGCAGCATCCGCATTTTGGATAAGGATTACCCAGATTTTATTCAAAAACTTGGTAAGCATGAGCCTTTTGTCGAGGCTGTAAAGCTATCCGAGTCAGATATGCGAAATGGGTATATTGATGAACTTGTGTTAAGATTTTTTGCTACGAAGAACTACCACTCGTATTTCAAACATGATGTGCAAGATTTCTTAACGAGATATATGGAAGGAGTTGCGCGAAACTCGATTGCATTCAATTATGAGCAGGAGGAACAATTGTTTCAACGGTTTAGTTCTCTTATTCGATCTGCAATGGGCCCTGGGGAGGCATTCCGAGCAAAAAAAAGCGACTTCACTAGCCAAGGTCCATTTTCTCCAGCTATATACGAAATGGTCACATATGGAGTTGTAGCGAATATTGATAAACTCGAATCTCTCAACGGGCCAGATATAGGCAATCGAATCTGTCAGTTGATTATCGACGCGAAGGCAGCCAATCTCACAGGATCGGGATCAAATTCCAAGAAGAAGTTCCAAGATCGTCTTCAACTTGCAAAATCTCGTCTTGCATGACAGATTATACTTCTGCTCTCAACACAGTGGCCGACTCATTTTTAGAGGCTACTAACTTTACCTATAGCGAATGTGAGGCAGGTGTTACGCAGTTGGATCAAATCATTGTTGGCTCACCGTCTTCCCGTAGCGACATAGCAAGGGGATATCTTCTGCCAATGATTTACGCTTACTGGGAGCGATTTTTTAAGATTGTTTTGGCTGAGTATTTGCAGTCCCTGAGCCGCGTCACAATAAAGTTTGATGAACTCCGTTTGTCTGTTGCAAGACATCGCGTCCGAAGGGAACTGGTTGCCTTGTGTGATATTTTGCATATCCAAGGCTTGCATGAACTTCCCGATAAACTAAGTATGGCAGAGCTTTCAACGTTTGCAGCGGCACTAAAAGCGTGGGTTGATGGACCAGTGGTGTTTCCTGACCCCAGCAACTGGATCGAAACACGTAGTAATGTTAAATACAACGTCGTTGAAGATAATTTTAGGAAACTTGGATTAAGCATCGAACGATTAAAGGCTCATATGAAACCGAATCCTCCAATAATTGTTGGATTACGCGATCTTGTAGATGCTCGCAACCAAATTGCACATGGAGCTACTTTTCAACCTATCGATGCTAGCGTGTGGGAAAAGCATAAAACCTTTGTTTTAGAACTTATGAACGCGATGCAATTGGAACTCTTTGAGACGCTCCGTGATCAGACCAGAATTACCGAACTCCAAGCTGCGAATTCGCCAGTCCCTTTGTCATCGGTCTTTGGATCGGCAATTGCGCATGCCGCTAATCAAGCTAGAGAGAATTAGCCAATCGTTGGCATCTTATTATTTGGCGTCAAGTTGCGGTTTCGCAAGCACTGCTAAAATGCACAGTGGGCCGGTTAATACAAATGGAATGCGAGCCAATAATAATAGCAAGCACCAAGGGAGGTCGCATTGTTTAAAGTCCGGTTTTCAGACAGTCGATGTCGTGCTGGAATCGATTAATTTCGGGCCATTCACGTTTCCTCTCCACTGCGGGGTTTTGGATAAGGAGGTCGTTTTGAACAAATGTAAGACTCATCGCAGAAGATCGATTAGCAGGGAACGGGGTGCTTCCCGCTGGATCGATTTTCCGGCGAGGTCGCCGGAAACCACACCTGGGGCGGGTATGCTCCCCGGAATGCAGCGCCATCAACTGGCCGGCTGCCCATGCCACTTGTCATGAGCGGGGGGAACTGGCTGCTGGATCGCGCGGGGGCGGACGAGGGGCTGAAGCTGCTTCTGGATGCGGAGTCGCGGGCGGGGGGTGCGCTCTGCGAGATTGCGGAACAGGCGCAGCCGTTTGTGGCGGCGCTTTTCGCGAAGCGGTTTTCCGGGCGGATCTGGGTGGTTTGTCCGGATGTCCGGCGGCAGGAGGACTTTGCTTCGGAGATGTCGGCGTGGTGTCCGAGGGTCCGGCTTTTTCCGGAGCTGGAGATGCCGGCCGGCGATGCGCTGCCGGATCCGGAGACCGCTTCGGAGAGGATCGAGCTTCTGCGGGCGCTCTCGCAGCCCGGCGGGGACGAGGTTGTGGTGATCCACAAAGCCCAGTGGGATTCCCATGTGCCTGCGAAGAGCGTGTTGTCCAGAGACGTTTTTCCGCTGAAAGTCGGGCAGAAAATCGGCATCGAAAAAGTGATCGCGAGGCTTGATAAGGCGGGCTACGAACCGGCCCCGCAGGTGACCGCCCGCGGGCAGTTTGCGAGGCGGGGTGGGATTGTTGATGTGTTCTCGTGGCAGTCTCCGCGGCCGTTTCGGATCGAGTGGTTCGATGAGGAGATCGAATCGCTCCGGGAGTTTGATCTCGATACCCAGGGTTCGGTCGGCCAGGTCGAGAAGATCGAGATTCTTGTGGCGAAGCGTGGAGTCGAAGAGGCGACACTGCTGGATTTCCGGAATGGCGAGGATGCGATCCTGGAGATTGATCCGGTGGAAGAGCCCGAGGGAACATTCCTGGGTGCAGGATCCCTGCCGGATCACGACCTGGCCGTCCCGTTCTACCCGGTGCCATTTGCGGAATTCGGGGCCGGCGACCTGATCCTCGATGAGGTTAAACGCGACCGGTTTTTCGATCAGCTTCAGGATTGGTCGGCGCAGGGGTGGGAGATCGCGTTTGCCTGCAACAACGAGGGCGAGAGCGAGCGCTTCAAGGAACTGGCAGCGGATTTTCATTTCGATGCCTCAAGGCTGAAGTTCCTTCCGGTTCCCGCGACGCGCGGGTTCATCTGTCCGCAGGCGAAACTCGCCCTGATCGCGGACGCGGAGATTCTCGGGCGATCCGCGAACCAGCGGGCGCACCGGGCCGCCCTCCGCCGCGAGCGGCTCGGCTCGGGGCGTGCCGCGATGGATTTTTCGGAATTCGAGGAGGACGATCTGGTCGTCCACCTCGACCACGGGATCGGGAGGTTTCTGGGCTTGCAGAAATCCCCCGACGGGGACGGCGAGGTGCTGGCGCTCGAATTTGCGCACGGCGCGAGGCTTTACGTTCCGCTCGACCAGGCATGGCAGGTCTCTCGCTACGTCGGGCTCGGCAGACGCCACCCCGATCTCTCCGAGCTTGGCGACGCGCGCTGGCAGAAGGCCAAGGCGAAGGCGTCCCGGGGGATCTACGAATACGCGGCCAGGATGCTGAAAATCCAGGCCGAGCGCGAGAACGGGGCCGGTCATGCGTTCCCTACCGACTCCCACTGGCAGCAGGAATTCGAGAAGTCGTTCCTCTTCACGGAGACCGCGGACCAGCTGCGCGCGATCGCCGAGACCAAGAGCGACATGGAATCCGAACGTCCGATGGACCGCCTCATCTGCGGGGATGTCGGGTTCGGAAAAACCGAGGTGGCGATCCGCGCGGCGTTCAAAGCCGTGATGGGCGGCAAACAGGCGGCGATCATCACTCCGACGACCGTGCTGGCACAGCAGCACTTCCAGACGTTCCGGGAGCGGATGAGCGAGTATCCGGTGACGATCGAACTCCTCAGCCGCTACCGCTCGGCCGCCGAGCAGAAGCGGGTCGTCAAGGCCCTCGCGGCGGGAAGCATTGATATCGTCGTGGGAACGCACCGGGTCATTTCCTCGGATGTCTCCTTCAAAAACCTCGGCCTGGTGGTGGTGGACGAGGAGCAGAGGTTCGGGGTGAAGCACAAGGACGCGCTCAAGGAAAAATTCCGACTGGTCGATGTGCTCACCCTCTCGGCAACCCCGATCCCCCGCACGCTCTACCTCTCGCTCATGGGCGCACGGGACATGTCGGTCATCGAGACGCCGCCTCCGAACCGCCAGCCCGTTGAAACCATCGTCTGCGGGTATGACGAGCGGATCATCCGCGACGCGATCGCCCGCGAGGTGGCGCGCGGCGGACAGGTCTATTTTCTGCACAACCGGGTCCTGAGCATCGAGCGCACGGCGGCGCGGATCCGGGAGCTCTGCGGCGGGATCCGCGTCCTCGTCGGCCACGGCCAGATGGAGGAAAAGGAACTGGAAGGCGTCATGCAGACATTCGTGTCGGGAAATGCGGACGTGCTTGTCTCGACCACGATCATAGAGAGCGGGCTCGACATCCCGAACGCCAACACGATCATCATTGACCGCGCCGACCGGTTCGGGCTCGCCGACCTCTACCAGCTCCGCGGCCGGGTCGGGCGGTCGGCTCACAAGGCCTACGCCTTCCTCCTTCTCCCGAGGGAGCTGATGAGCGTCGGAGCCGCGCGCAAGCGGGTCTCCGCGATCAAGCAATACTCGGATCTCGGCTCGGGATTCAAAATCGCGATGCGCGACCTCGAAATCCGGGGGGCAGGCAACCTCCTCGGCACCGCGCAGAGCGGCCACATCATCGCCGTTGGATTCGACCTCTATTGCAAGCTCCTCAAACGCGCGGTCGAGTCTCTCAAGGGAAACAGGACCGGCGGCGGCACCGCTACCCTTCGTTTCGACTTCCTGAAAACCGACGAGGCGGAATTCTTTGCGTCCGGTGATGTCACCGGGGCCTTCATCCCGGCCGCCTACATCTCCGACACGCGCCTCCGCATAGAGGCCTACCGCCGGGTGGCCGAAGCCTCGTCGCAGGGAGATCTTGATGCGCTCGGGGCCGCATGGAAGGACCACTTTGGCACCCTTCCCCCGGCAGCAGAGAACGCGCTCGTCCTTGCCTCAGTCCGCCTCGAAGCCTCAAGAAGAAGGATTCCTGTGGCCGAGGTGCGTGGCGACAGGCTGATGCTCACCCGCGGCGGAAGCTATATCCTGGTGGGCGGGCGGTTTCCCCGCTTGACGGCATCCGGCCCTGATTCTAGGTTGCGCGAGATTCTTTCCCTCTTGGAGAAGATGCCCAACCGATGAGATTTTTCCTTTTACCATTCACGTTCTGCCTTCTGGCCGCCGGATTTCCCCTGGCCGCCCAGCAGGCCGAGGTCATTGACGGCGTCGCCGCCATCGTGAACAACGACGTGATCACGATCTCGCAGGTCCGCGAACTCATTGGCGCCCGCGAGCGCGAGATCCGGAAGGTTTATTCCGGCTCCGACCTCAATGATAAGGTCAAAGAGATGCGCCTCGCCGCGCTGAAGGACCTCGTGGACCGCCAGCTCATCATCCAGGAGTTCAAAAAGATGCAGGAGAAAGGCGCGAGCATTCCGGACTATGTCGTGGACGACCGCGTGCAATCGATCATCCGTGAGGAATTCGGTGGCGACCGGGCCGCATTCGTGCGAACCCTCCAAGCCCAAGGCTACACGGTCACAAGGTTCAAGGAGATTGAAAAGGAGAAGATTGTCGTCCAGGCGATGCGCCAGTCGAAAGTCAATGACGACTTCGTCGTCTCCCCGACCCAGATCCAGACGTTTTACAACAAGAACAAGGCGTCCTACGCGATCCCGGAGCAGATCAAGCTCCGCATGATCATCCTCCGCGAAGGCGTCGCAGGGGACGTTCCGGGCACCGGAAACAAGTCCCAGACCGCAGACGAGATCCGCCAGAAGCTTGTGGCCGGGGCGGAGTTCGACCGCATGGCCGAAATGTATTCCGAGGACGAGGGAACCCGCGACACCGGCGGCGACTGGGGCTGGATCGAGCGGGGAACACTCAACGAGCAACTCGCCAGCGTCGCCTTCTCGCTTAAGCCAGGCCAGGTCAGCCCGGTTGTCAAGCTGGGCGAGTCCTACTACATCATGCTGGTGGAGGCGAAAAAGAACGCTGCGGTTAAGCCGATCAGAGAGGTTCGTGATGAGATCGAGCGCAATCTGATCCAGCAGGAGCGCATGAAGGCCCAGCAGCGCTGGCTCGACACCCTCCGGGCGAAGTCCTACATCAAAATCCTCTCGTAGGACGATCTTCCCCGCCTGCTCTTGGTTTTACTCCTCCGCGCCGTTCCGGTCGAGGCGCTTCCGGAGGGTGGCGCGCGTGATGCCCAGCAATTTGGCGGCCCGGACCTGGTTGTTGTCGGTCTTCTGCATCGCACGGAGCGTGAATTCCCGCTCGATCCAGGGCAAAAGCGCAAGCGAAGGGTCTTCCTCCGCGATCCGGAAGAGGTCTTCGATCGCGCGGGCTTTGTCCGGCAATTCTCCGTCTCCGATGCCCCCTCCGACCGCATCGGGAGCGGTCAGCCCGAGAGGGATATCCTTCGGGAGAAGCACGTCAGCCGTGGCAAGAACGGTCGCGCGCTGCATCGTGTTCTCAAGTTCGCGCACGTTCCCCGGCCAGGGATATGCCTCCATGACACGGATGGCATCCTCGGAGAGCTTGAGCGGGGGCCGATGCTTCCGGTTGGCGATTTTCTGAAGAAAATATTCCGCGAGCAGGGTGATGTCATCCACGCGCTGGCGAAGCGGCGGTAGATGAATGCGAACCACGTTGAGTCGGTAGAAGAGGTCCTCGCGGAACGTCCGCCGCGCGACCTCCTCCTCAAGGTTCTTGTTGGTCGCGCAAACGATGCGGACATCGCTCCGGATCGTGAGGTTTCCGCCGACCCGTGAAAACTCGCCTTCCTGAAGCACGCGCAGGATCTTGCTCTGGACCTGGAGCGGCATCTCGCCGATCTCGTCCAGAAAGAGCGTGCCCCCGTCGCATTGCTCGAAGCGCCCGACGCGCTGGTTGTGCGCTCCGGTGAACGAACCCTTCTCGTGCCCGAAAAGCTCGCTCTCAAGGAGGTTTTCCGGGATGGCCGCGCAATTGATGGCGAGGAAGCTCTTGTTGCTACGGGCGCTGTAGTTGTGGATCGCACGCGCGACGAGCTCCTTGCCGGAGCCGCTTTCCCCGGTGATCATGACCGCCGCCTCGCTGCCCGAGACCCGTCCGATCATCTTGAAAACCTGCTGCATGGCGTCCGACCGGCCGACGATGTCCTCGCGGTGCTGCTCGACCGTGAGCTGCGGCTTGAAGGCGCTGGCGCTGCGGAGTTCGGCCGCCGCCTTGAGGGCCGAGTCCACGACAACCTTGAGATTGAACGGAAGCTGCTCCTTGCGCACGAAATCGAACGCCCCCATTTTCATCGCCTCGATGACCGACTGCGTGGTGCCGAACGCGCTCGTGATGATCACCATCGCATTCGGCGAGTGCTTGCGGATCCGCGCCAGAAGCTCCAGCCCGGTGAACGGATGAAGGTTCATCTCGGCCAGAACAAGCTCCGGCTGCTCCATGCAAAACGTCTTGTAGGCGGCGTCGGCGGATGTCTCCATCAGGACGCGGGCGGACGGCCCCTTCAGCTGGTTTTGCGCCCAGTCGAGGAAGTCGGTTTCGCGGTCAACGAGAAGAATTGTCTGCTGTTTCGCCATATTAGAAATCCATCAACGAATCACAGTGAAGCGGATTTTCTGCAATAAACAGCATTTAAATCTTTCTCACGCGACTGGCTGACAATGGGGAAAGTGTTTGTCACCAATCATTGTCCTGTCAGCGTTCCGCAGTTTCTGACAGCGTGAAGAAGCAATACACCTGCAAGTATTGCGGTAACAAGCTTCCTTCGCTCTTTAGCCTTACCTCAGCTAGTTGCCCCCGTCATCACGACGGAATAAACAAGGGAAAGCACTCGCCAGCACTTTGACACGAATACAAGCCATATGAATCTAAATAACAATTCAGCAATTGACGGTCAATTTGAAGTGGTGCCACCTGAGTCAGGCATGGCTAGAGTTATCAACGTAGTTCTTGTGACAGGCATTGGCGTAATTGCGACAATTTAGGCGAGGGCGTCGAGCTTTTCGAGATCCTGTTTAAGGGTCGATGGCATGTTAGTGGCGCTACAGTTTTCTCAAGAGCGCATCATATTCCGCATGGGAGCCGATCCAGACCCACTCAACGTTTGAGGAGTCGGGCTTCCAGCCAATCGCCCGATAATGGATGCCGACCCTTACAGAGAAGCGTTTCCCGCTCCCGGCAAGTTCCTTGAAATGCAGCGAGGGATGGCGCGGATCAGCCAGCCAGAGCTTGTAGGTTTTGTCCGAGAGATCGCGGATTTCTGCCGGCAGGGCGTTGTAAAGTTTCCAAAATCGGCTGGTTGCGAGAGACCTCACCGTTGTTCCGGCCAGGCTTTGAGTGACCCCGCTTCGCGCGTTGCCTCGTCAAAGAGGAAGTCCAGTTTCCCATCCTTCGCATCGAGTTCGAGTTGCTGTTCCCACGCATTCGCACGAAGCTCATCGAACCATGCGGAAAGCTTCCAGAATTCTGATTCCGGTAGTTCCCGAATGGCGGATTCAATTTCTAGGATCGAGCTCATGGCCATAACCTAGCCGGGAGCGTCCGCTTTCGCAATCCCGTTTGAATCCGGCAACCAAAGATTGGGGACAATCGAATCCGTGGAATGGTGATCGTCCGCCTGTGATGATCGCAGGCATGGAAACCCGCAATCACATTGCCTCAGAGCCCGCCCGCTGTCCGGAATCGGGTATCCCGGTTGAGTCCGCCCAGCTTCATTGCGATTTGACGCATGGGAACGCTTTCTTCCCGGACAGAAATGCGCCGCCTGTTCCGAACCTCACGGCGTTTGGAGCCGGCAACATGCACCAGTGCCGGGTCGGGGGTTCCTGGGATTTTGATCGGGCTGTCTCGGAGAACCGCTGCGGGCTCATCCGGTCCTTCCGTCGCTTGTTTCGCAAAACCGACACCGACGTCTGGGAGGATGTGATTTTTCAGTTCGGCGAGCGCCGGTTCCTCTGCGGTGAGAAGTTCAGGATCATCGGGTACCGCTACGATCCCGGAGCGACACGATTTGCACCCAGAGAATATGGAGTGGCCCGCGTGGCACCGAAGTGCAATCCGAATTTTCCAGGATACTGAAAGAAATCGAGCGCCAGCCGCACCCGTTTCCTACGAAAAAGAATCTCGACGACGGTTGAGACGGTTTAGCGCTTATCGCACCTGCCCGGTCCCCCGGATCAGGTATTTGTAGGAGGTGAGTTCTTCCAGGGCCATCGGCCCGCGGGCGTGCAGCTTGTCCGTGCTGATCCCGATCTCCGCACCAAACCCGAACTCCCCGCCGTCGGTGAACCGGGTCGAGGCATTCCAGTAAACCGTCGCGGAATCGACCTCGCGCAAAAATTTTTCCGCCGAGGCGGGAGTTTCGGTGATGATGGCATCGCTGTGGTGGGAGCCGAATTTTTCGATGTGCTCAACCGCCTCATCCAGGCTGTCCACGACACGGACGGACAGGATGAGATCCAGGTATTCGGTCCGCCAGGACGTCTCGTCCGCCTCGCGGAGCGGCGCGTATCCGAGGTCCGAGAGGATACCGAAAGCGGCCGGATCCGCGCGCATCTCGACCGGAAATTTTTGAAATTCCGGAGCGGCGAGAGTAAAGAACCGGGGCGCGATATCCCGGTGGACGAGCAGCGTCTCCATGGCATTGCAAACGCCCGGGCGCTGGCACTTTGCATTGATCGCGATATCGAGAGCCATCCGGCAATCGGCATCCTTGTCCACATAGACATGGCAGATCCCGTCGTAGTGCTTGATGACCGGCATCCGCGCGTGAGTAACGACGTTTTCGATGAGCGAATGGCCGCCGCGCGGGATGATCACATCCATGAACTCATCCATTTGGGCCATGATCTTAACCGCCTCTCGGTCGGTCGTCGGCACAAGCTGGACGGCCCCTTCCGGCAGCCCGGCCTTCGCTCCTCCCGATTGCAGGGCTTCCGCAATGGCGAGGTTCGAGGAAATCGCCTCGGAACCACCCCGCAAAATCACGGCATTCCCGGTCTTCAGACAAAGCACCGCCGCATCGCTGGTCACGTTCGGACGCGACTCATAAATGATCCCGATCACGCCGATCGGAGTCCGGATTTTCGTGATCCGGATCCCGTTCGGACGAGTCCATTCGCGCAGGATCTCCCCGACCGGATCCTTCAGATCCGCAACCTGCCGGACACCGTCAGCCATCTCGGCAATCCGTTTCTCCGTGAGGCGCAACCGGTCGGTCGCAGCCTTCGAGAGTCCGTTCGCCTCAGCGCGGGCAAGGTCATCCGCATTGGCGGCGAGCAGGGCCGGCGTGCGGGCAACCAGTTCGGCGGCCATATTGCGGAGGATCTCCGCTTTTTTATCGCTGCCGAGAGTCGCCAGTCTGCGCGACGCCGCGCGTGCGCGCGCGCCAATGGCGTGGATATCGTCCTTTAATGAATTCATTCCTGGAACGGGGAATAATCGATCCCGTGCGCCTCTGCAACCGCTTTGCAAGTGACTTTGCCCACGACGATGTTGAGTCCTCCGGCGAGTCCCGGCTGGCGGCGGATGGCTTCGGGGAGCGGAAGGTCGGCCAGGGTCTCGATGTAGCCGTGGGTCACATTGGTCAGCGCCTGGGTGGCCGTGCGCGCATAGGCTCCCGGCATGTTCGCCACGCAATAGTGGGTGATCCCCTCCTCGACGAATGTCGGATTGTGGTGGGTCGTCGGGCGCGATGTCTCGACGCAGCCGCCCTGGTCGATCGCGATATCCACCAGCACGCTTCCCGGTTTCATGAGCCGCAGCATCTCGCGCGAAATCAGCTTGGGCGCGCGCGCGCCCGGAACCAGCACCGCACCGATCAGAAGATCCACACCGGGCAACATTTCCAGGATGCTCGCCTCGCTGGAATACAGGGTGTGAGCGGTATGCATCGTAATATCAAGGAACCTCATCCGCTCAAGATCCACCTCGAGAATCGTCACATCCGCGCCGAGCCCGGTGGCCATCCGGGCGGCATTGACGCCGGATGTTCCGCCGCCGATGACCATCACCTTGCCGGGCAGCACGCCGGGAACGCCTCCGAGCAGCACCCCCTTGCCCCCGTGGTGCTTCGCCAGATAAAATCCCCCGACAAGCACCGACATCCGGCCCGCAATTTCGCTCATCGGCTCCAACAGCGGAAGCCGGTGATTCACCTCGACCGTCTCGTAGGCGATGCATGTCGCCCCGGTCTTCATCAATGCTTCCGTCAGCGTCTTGTTCGCCGCGAGGTGAAGGTAGGTGAAAAGAATCTGCCCGTTTTTCAAAAGACCATACTCCGAAGGCAGCGGCTCCTTGACCTTCACGATCATATCCGAACGACCGAAAATCTCGGCGTGGGACCCGACCACCCCGGCCCCCGCTTGCCGATAATCCTCATCCCCGAACCCGATCCCCTCCCCCGCTCCCGCCTCGACCAGGACCTGATGCCCTCGCTTGATCAGCTGGTAAGCCGCCGATGGTAACAGGGCCACACGATACTCCTGCTCTTTGATTTCTTTCGGTATCCCGATGATCATGCGCCCACTATCAACCACCCATGCTCCTCCCGCAAGGATCCGCGGAACTTTCCCTGTTTGATCGCTTTTTTCTTCGTCCGACGGGTTTGTTCCCTGACTATTGTTCCGATGCTCGTCCTGATCGAACCAATCCTGCGGTGTCCGCGCCGTTTCCCTTCCGGTTAAAATGGCAATTTCCTTGTCCCCGAGAGGGGTTCTTCATTTTGAATCGGACACGGCGTTGGATCCGCGGATTTCTGGCGGACTGAAAGCAGCGACGGAGAAAGGGTCTGCGGGCCTGCTTCTGCACTTGGCAACACGTGATGTGGATGCGGCGATGCCGCCGGTGGAGGGGTTCTGGCGCTTGTTCGCACGCCAGTATTTCACCGCGCTCTGCCACACCGACGATCCCCTAGCCTTGGGCGAGATCGCCCCTCCAAGCACTGCTGATTTGGAAGATCTGGCCGCCTCCGCTCCCCCAATGACCGGCACGGAGTATCTGGATGCCTCCAGGCTGGAAAGCCTCTGGCGGGAGCTGAACGATCTGGTTTTTTCGGGCATCCGTTCCTCGAAGGACGGCGCGCAGGGTTGGTTGAAAGATCAAAATCCGCTCTGGAATCTGGTCGGGCGCGTGACGTTTCATCTGGCGGAGAACAAGAAAAGCGGGGCCCATCCGTTCGCTTTTCTCGCCACCTACACCCACCGACTGTCAGATCAGGCGACACCGCAATACCTCCCGCTCGGACGGGCGTTCGAGGAGTTTTCTGGGGCGAAGAACCGCCAGGCTCTCCTCTCCCTCCTCGCGCCGGTGCAGCGGGCGTCCGCGAAAAGCAAATTTGTGCGCGAACTGGTCGAGTCGGATCGCGTGTATCAGCCGCAGGTTTTCACGGCCCGCGAGGCACACGGATTTCTTCGGGAGATCCCGATCTTCGAGGAATGCGGACTGCTGGTTCGCGTTCCGGCCTGGGGGCGTCCGGCGCGCCCGCAGGTCAAGGTCACGGTCGGAGCCGGCAAACCCGCCGGGGTGGGGCTCGACGCGCTGATGGACTTTCACGCCGAGTTGACGCTGGACGGAAAGCCGGTCTCGGATGCCGAGTGGAAGGCGATCACTTCCGGCACGGAGTCCCTTGTCCAAATCCGCGGGCGCTGGGTCGAAGTGGACCGGGAGAAAATCAACGAGGTCCTATCCCATTGGCAAACCCTCGAAAAGGCGCGCACCGAGGGCGGGGTTTCCTTTGCCGAGGCGATGCGGCTTTTGTCGGGAGGTTCGGTTTCCGCAGCGGGCGAGGCACCGGAGACCGTTCGCGAATGGACCGGCATCCAGGCTGGACCCTGGCTGGAAAAGACGCTGGGAAAATTGCGTGATCCGGCTGCCACAGCCCCCGTGTCCGGACTTCGCGCCGAGCTTCGTCCGTATCAATCCCGTGGGGTGCAGTGGCTGAATTTTGTGACCGGCCTCGGTCTCGGTGCCTGCTTGGCCGACGACATGGGGCTTGGCAAGACGATCCAGGTTCTCGGTTCTTTGTTGCTGTGGCGAAAGGCTTATCCGCACGATCCGCCGGCGCTGCTTGTGCTTCCGGCATCGCTGCTTGGCAACTGGATCGCGGAAGCGGCCCGCTTCGCTCCAACCCTCCGCCTGCTTGCCCTGCACCCGTCCGTTTGTCCGGCCACCGAACTGGCTGCCGCCGAAAAATCACCCGACAAGACATTCCATGAAGCCGACATCGTCCTGACGACCTACGGGATGCTCTCCAAACAAGACTGGCTCGGCGTGAGCGACTGGAGTTTCGTCATCCTCGACGAGGCGCAGGCGATCAAAAATCCCGGCACCAAGCAGGCCCGCTCGGTCAAGTCGCTCCGCACCGCCCGCCGGATCGCCCTCACAGGAACCCCGGTCGAGAACAGCCTCGGCGATCTCTGGTCGCTCTTCGATTTTTTGAATCCCGGACTCCTCGGCACCGGCGCGGAGTTCACGCGGCACACGAAAAAGATCGCTCGTGGCGAGGGCGGATTCGGCCCCCTGCGGCGGCTGGTTCGCCCCTACATTCTTCGGCGGCTGAAGTCCGACAAATCGGTGATCGCCGACCTGCCGGACAAGACCGAGGTCCAGGCGTTCTGCGCGCTCACGAAACGCCAGGCCGCACTCTACGAGCAGTCGGTCCGGGAGTTGAAAGACAAACTGGAAACCGTCTCGGCCATCCAGCGAAGGGGCATCGTCCTCGCCTTCCTGATGCGCTTCAAGCAACTCTGCAATCACCCTGCCCAGTGGCTCGGCAACGGAGACTACGACCAGCAGGGCAGCGGAAAATTTCTTCGCCTCGCCGGACTCTGCGAGGAGATCGCCGCGCGTCAGGAAAAAGTGCTCGTCTTCACGCAGTTCAAGGAAATCACCGCACCCTTGGAACACTATCTCGCCGCGCTGTTCAAACGCCCCGGCCTGGTCCTGCACGGCGAGACCTCGGTCAAAGCGCGCCAGGCCCTCGTCGAGCGGTTCCAGCGCGAAGACGGCCCACCCTTTTTCATCCTTAGCTTGAAAGCCGGAGGCACCGGACTCACGCTCACCGAGGCCTCCCACGTCATCCACTTCGACCGTTGGTGGAATCCCGCCGTCGAGAATCAGGCCACCGACCGCGCCTACCGGATCGGACAGAAGAAAAACGTGCTCGTCCACAAATTCGTCTGCCGGGGAACGGTCGAGGAAAAAATCGACAGGATGCTGCTCGACAAGCGGGAACTTGCCGGCGGCGTGCTCTCCGACGGCGGAGAAATCCCGCTCACCGAAATGTCGGACAAAGAACTGCTGGATTTTGTTGCCCTCGACGCCCGTTCCGCATTGGATGACGGGCGATGAGCTTCTACGGATGGAGACCCTACGTGCCCGCCGCCACACGCCGCGCACAAGCCGCAAAAAAAGCCGCCAAACTGGAAAAGGCTGGACGAAAACTTACCCCGGTAAAAGTCGAAGGCCGCGCCATCGCAAAAACGTTCTGGGGCAAGGCCTGGTGCCACCACATCGAGTCGTTCAGTGACTACGAGAACCGCCTCCCGCGCGGACGCACGTATGCGAGGAACGGATCAATTCTCGACCTCCAGATCACGAAGGGCGCGATCTCCGCACTCGTCATGGGCAGCAGCCTCTACGAGTTGACTTTTACCATCAAGCCCCTCGAAAACTCCCGCTGGGACGCCATCAAATCCCGGAGCACCGGACAGATCGACTCCCTCGTCGAACTCCTCCAGGGCCGCTTCTCTGACGCCGTCATGCGCGTCATCACCGACCGCGACAACGGACTTTTCCCCTCCCCGGCGGAAATCAAAAAAGAGTGTTCCTGCCCCGACTGGGCGGGCCTCTGCAAGCATCTCGCCGCCGTCCTGTATGGCATCGGCGCACGGCTCGATGAAAAGCCGGAACTCCTCTTCCTGCTTCGCGGCGTGGACCATATCGAACTCCTCGAAGGCGCGCCCGCCGGCAAGGCACAGACTGGTCCCGCCACGCTCGATTCCGGCGACCTCGCCGACGTCTTCGGCATCGAAATCGCCCCCACTGAACCAAAAAAGCCGACCAAGAAGTCCGTCAAAAAATCCCCCCAAAAGAAAACACCGACCCAGAAGCCCGCCCCGAAGAAAAAACAAAAATACCCCGCCCCCAAAAATCCCCCGCCTCCTCCGAAGAAAACTCCTCGGGCCGCCAAACCGCCCGCCCGCCGCGCCGGTGCGGCGAAGAAAAAAACGAAATCCTCATGAAACAACCCGGCCGGGACGAAGAACGCGAGGAACGCATCACGATGGAAATCATCGTGGACTGCTACAACGAACACGAAGCCCGGACGGGATGGTATTGCTATCTGGAAGACAAACTCGCTTTCCCCTTCAAGGCCAAATGCGTCAAATCCCGCAAAATGTCCCCATTGAAACCCGGCGAAGAAGTAACGGTGATTGGAATGATCGATGATGACGGGGGAGATAGCCTCGGGGAGATGATGGTCGAAATCCAATGGCGCGACGACACCCTAGGTATCCCCCTCGCCCAGATTGAAGGCGTCGGGGTTAGCGAGGAGGCCGCCGAAGCCATTGCAGCCTGGCACTACTGGGTGGCACAGGAACGACAATTTTAGTTCGGGAAGCTTGTCCTTTCCTGTGCCTTTCTCATCTTGTCCCATTTGACCGCAGCACCGGATTTTACGCCGCTCGCTTCCGCCGGACACGGCTTTCCGCGAAAGCGTGAATATCCTTTTCCCCGGAACGCAGGAAATCCACCCCCAGAACCGGGGATAACAGTCAAAGATATCTGACAATTCTTGTGCGGTCTGACAACTGCATCCCGCTAAGGCGTCACACCGAGGGCCGGGCGGGTCAGCTTCACGCCTTTGCGGCGGGCGTGGTCGATCATTTCCGCCACGGCCTGTTTTCGTTGTTTTTCCGGGAGGAAGTTGATGCGGGCGAGTTCCTCGCCGAATGCGCGGACGTGGAAGTCGCGCATGATCTTGAGCAATCGCCGCCTTTGCGCAGGGGTGATTGGCGGGTGTGTGACATCGCTGCTCATAGTCCGTGGAAGTGATTTGCGGCTGCCGGAAGCCATTCCAAAACATCCGGTCCAACTGTCACGCCGACATTGGCCCTTGCCTCTGCAACCATCCGGTCCAATCCGTAATCCCTGAGGGGTTGAAATGGCAGGTGAGTCAGGGCGCATTCGATCCGAATCTCATGCGACTGGTCAAGGGTTCGCCCGCCAGCCGAGGCACGGCGAACCGCCGCCGTATAGGAGCGGAGGGGCTTCTGGTAGATTTTCACGCGCAATTCGTCTAGTTCGCTCCAAAAAGCGCGCTCAGCAAGCAGCAGTCGCTTGAGCAGCAGCGTATCCGAAAAAGGAAAGAGTCTCAGCAAAGGACGCAGCGCTGACAGGAATTCGGGCGGCGGTGTTTGCTTTGCACACAGGCGCAAAACATCCCCATCGTAGAGATGAAGCCAGCCTTTCAGGTCCCCTTCATCGAGCATTTGCCCACCAAGGGCGGTGGCAAAGGGCCAGTCCTTCTCGCGATTCGTCCGCTTCATCTCCGCAACCACATCCGGCCTGGCGTAAATGCCGCGAAGCTCCCGATCCCACGACGAGCTCCCGCGCGGCGCAATGCCGAAGATGTCGAGACAGGCCTCCTCCGGCTTTGTCTTCCAGGTAAAATGAGATGTCCAGCCGCCCCTAATCCAGCGGGAGTCAAGCGGCGGAGAGATGTTGCCGCGATAGTTCGGGAACAGCCCGCGCAACGGCGTGCGGGCGATCAGTTCCCGGAATTCATCCGACTTCGCCGCATTGCAGAGCACGTCGCAGTCTTTGGTGGTCGCCGCAACCCCGAAATGAACGCAAGCCATGCCGCTGGTGATCGCGCAGGGGATTCCACGTGCCTGTGCAGTGGAAACGAGCAGGGAGAAAAATTCTTCCAGTTCCGCGTAAGGAATCACGAAGTGACTGTCGCTGGCGGACAGTGGGAAGGCAAGTGGGTTTCCATCTGCCCAATTCGACCCCTGCATTCGCCCGATTCTTGGGAAGCTGGACACGAGTGGGACGGAAGGGTAAAGTTCCGGATATGAAACGGCTGGCGTTCGTGGAGATGGGGGCGATTTTCAGCTTTTGCGTCATGACCGCGTTTGCCCAGCAGGATATCGATGCCGAACTGCAGAGGAGCTCCGACGAGCACATGCGCGAGGAGCTCGGCGTCAACCCGATCACGACCCCTTCGATTCAGGAGGTCCTCAAGCAGCTTGAAGTGTTCCGTCCGGTTCCGGTCGCCCTGATCGATTCCGCGAACCGGGAGGCGACATTCAACAACCGCCTGCAGACGGCCATGCACTTCGGGTCGCTCGTTGCGGACGGCTTCCTGCTCACCCTCGCAGAGCGCCCGCAGGATCTGCAGGATGTCGGCAAGGCTCTGATCCGCCAGGCCCGCGCGCTCGGAGTCGGGGAGCGCCTCACCAAGCGGAGCAAAAGCCTGCTGGAATTCAGCGACAAGGGCGACTGGATGGGCATGCGCCAGGAACTCGTGCGCACCCAGCAGGATGTCGAGACGTCGATGCTCGAACTCCGTGACGAGGAGATGGCTCACATGATCAGCCTGGGCGGGTGGCTCCGCGGGTTCCAGCTCGGGGCGAACAGCACGGCGGACGCCTACTCGCCGGCCAAGGCGCAGGTCCTCGGCAACACCGAAATCATGGACTACTTTCTCGACCGGCTCGACACCCTGCACCCGCGATTGAAAAAAACCGAGATGGTCACGGTGCTCACCAACCGGCTCAAGGAGATCCGGGCTGCGGCGGCGGAGGCGGGGGGCAAGGCTCTGACTGCCGCTCAGGTGGAAAAAATCCGGGGGCTTGCGAACGAGGCGGAAGCGACGGCGACCGCCAGGGTTGACGAAGAGGGGCAGTTCGAAAAAGCGAAGCCGTAGGGGCCATGTTCGAACTGATTCTTCGCACAGCAGTGCCCGTCGTGCCCGGACCGATGGGAGCTCAGCTGATTTGTCACAGGCCGCAGATGGCAGGGCCCGGCACAACGGGCGTCGGGATGCACGTCTTTGCTCTGGCCACGATCACTTTTCTTGTTGGGGGGCTGAACCCTCCATGTCTTCAAACAGTTTCAGAGATCCTCAAAGAGACGCGGTCGATGTGTCCTGACTGCTTGATCCGGGCGCGATAAACACAGTCACGATGAGACCACTCGCAATCCTGCTGGCAGCGGCACTTGGGGGCCTTGCCGGCTGCCAGACCACCGCTCCCGCTCTCAGACGGGAAATCCGCACGACGCTCCGCACCTACCACCAGGCGCTGAACAACCGGTCCTTCGATCAGCTGGAACCTCTGCTTGCGGATGAAATCCATGTCGAGGGGATGACAGATGAGCTTTCGCGGGCCGGACTCAAGTCTGGCATGCAGTGGCCGGAGTCACGGATTCGTGAGCTCCAGATCCTGAGAATTTCGGGGAGCTCCGGCGCGGCGGATGTCGCCCTCTACGTCCGGGGCGGAGTGATGATGCTGCGGATCGGATTCGACGATCGCGGAAGGATTCGCTCAATCGATGAAGCCCCGCTCTGGAAACCTTCCTCCGCAATCGTGAAAGCCCCCTTCCACGCGCCGTTCACAGAAAGCAACGGCCTCATGTTTGTCAAAGGGTCCGTGAACGGACGGGCGGGATATCTCCTGCTGGATACGGGCAGTTCCGATCTCCTGCTCAATAGTAAATATTTTTCCAGGGACAGGAGCGAAACGGGAATGCTGGGGATGATGTCCACCGTCCATGGTCTCAGCGCACACCCGGCCCGGGCATTCGTTCAGGAGCTGAAATGGGGCGGCCTTGCGGCCAGAGAAATCCGCGGGCAACTCCACGAATTTTCCCAGATGGAGAAGCCGGAAATCTCACCGCTGTTGGGCGCGATCGGGTTCGAGCAGCTCAGAAATTCCACCGTATCGGTTGACTGGAGAGCCCGCACGGTCGGTGTCTCGGTGTCTGGAACAGAAGCGGGGCCCACCTCACCACGGGCTGTCATCCCATTTTCCTATTTCCTCCATACACCCGTGCTCTACGCCACGATCGGACAAACGACCTTCCCGATGCTTCTGGATACCGGAGCCCAGGTGAACCTGCTCCCGAAGTCCGACGGCCTGGACACGCATTTCCAAAGGTTGAAAGGCCTCACAAAAATCAGCGATGGAGAAAAGACGGGCGAGGCCGCCTCCCCGATCGGGATCGTGGATGAGATGCGCGTGGGAGGCATTCTTTTCCGCGACATGCCGTTCGCCATATTCGACGTCCCCTACCTCAAGGGCAATGGCATCCTTGGAAGCCCGCTCTTTCAGGACCGGCGGGTGAAGATCGACTTCCCGAAAAAGACGGTCTCGATCTGGTAAGATTCGGTCAGAGTTGGCCGGCCAGATCCAGCTCCGATCGGATTTCCGAGGCGATCAATTCCGCCGGGCGCGAGGCGTCCACGACCCGGATTCGCGCCGGCTCGCGGGCAGCGAGGTCGAGGTAACCGCACCGGACTGCAGCAAAGAACTCCTCGGATTCCCGTTCGATCCGGTCCGCGGACTGGCTTCGGCCGCCCAATCTTGCGAGGGCGGTTGCGCGGTCGAGATCGAGCAAAAACGTGATGTCGGGAAGACAGCCTCCGACCGCGAACGCATTGATGCGCGCGGTCTCCTCCGGCGGAATCCTGCGGGCCACCCCCTGATACACCGTGGTGGAATCCAGGAACCGGTCGCAAATGACAACCCGGCCCGCTTCCAGCGCGGGACGTATCACTTCCCGGACGAGCTGCGCCCGGCTCGCCGCGAAAAGCAGGAGTTCGGCCTCCGGGGTCAAAGCGTCCCCCTCGGGGGCATGCTGCAGCAGATGGCGGATCATCTCGCCGGCAGGCGTGCCGCCCGGCTCGCGCAGAAGCAGGGGATCCCGCCCGCCGAGAGCCTCCGCAAGCAGCCGGATCTGCGTGGATTTCCCGCAGCCCTCGGATCCCTCGAAACTGATAAAGAGCCCCTTGCGGGCCGTGCTTGTTTCCATTGCATGATGATTCATACTGAAGGCTCCCATGCAAAACAGGAAAATTTGTTTCGTGGCGACAGAATCCGAGGAAGAGGAGTATTTTTCCGAGAAGTTCGGAAATTTTGACGTGACGTTTTGCTCCGGGCTGGCCGGGGTCCCGGAGGATGTCGAGGTGCTTTCGATCTTCATCAACGACCGGATCACCGATGAGTTCCTCGACCGGCACCCGGGGTTGAGAATGATCACGACGCGCTCGATGGGGTGCGACCACATCGACCTCGAAGCCTGCGCGAAACGGAAAGTCATGATCACCCACGTGAGCGGCTACGGGGAGAACACGGTCGCCGAGCACACGTTTGCCCTCATGCTCGCGCTCTCGCGGCGGCTTCGCGAATCCACCGAGGCGGCACTCGCCGGGAAGTTCACCCACGAAAAATTCCGCGGCATGGACCTGCGCGGGAGCACGCTCGGGGTGATCGGAGCCGGCCGGGTCGGACTGCATGTCATCCGCATCGGAGCCGCCTTCGGCATGAAGGTGCTCGCCTACGATGCGGCTCCGAACCCGCTTCACACCGAGCTTCTGGAATTCAAATACACCTCCTTCGAGCACCTCATCCGGGAATCCCACGTCCTCACCCTCCACATCCCGCTCAACAAGGAGACCCACCACATCCTGGACCGCGAAACCCTGGCCCGCTGCCGCCCCGGCGTTTTGATCATCAACACCGCACGCGGACGTCTGATCGACTCCGAGGCCCTGATCGAGGCGCTGGACAGCGGGCAAGTCGGCGGGGCCGGGCTCGATGTCGTCGAGGAGGAGAGCGTCTTCTACGGCGGAGCCACCGCGCTCATCGGCGCTCAAATCGCGGACCGCGTACGCGGGACTGGCTCGGACGACCGGATCGCCCTGCCGGTCGGGCGGATGAAGGAGATCTCACGCTACCTCTCCAGCAACGCCCTCCTCCGCCGCCCGCAGGTCGTCTACACCCCGCACAATGCCTACAACAGCGACGAATCGCGCGCGTTCATCAGCAAGACGACATCGGAGAATATCCTCCACTATTTCGCCGCCACCCCGTGAACCACTGGCTCGTCAAGCAGGAACCCTCCGCCTACTCGTGGGATGACTTTTCCCGCGATGGGAAAACCGCATGGACCGGGGTCCGGAATTTCCAGGCCCGCAACCACCTCAGGGCCATGAAGCCGGGCGATCGTGTCTTCTTCTACCACAGCGTTACGGAAAAGGCGGTTGTCGGCGTCGCGGAAGTCGCGCGCGCCGCATACCCTGATCCCACCGCAAAAGAGGGTGACTGGTCCTGCGTGGACCTGCGCCCCATCGCCCCCGTGAACCCGCCTGTGACGCTGGATAAAATCAAGGCCGAGCCCGCTCTGGCAGGCATCGGGCTGCTCCGGCAGTCGCGTTTGAGCGTCATGCCGCTGACCAAGGCCGAGTTCCTGGCGGTGAAAAATCTTTCCCGCGCCTGATTTTCTACTGGATGCCAGACCCGGCAGGAGTGAAGTTGGGGGCTGAAATGATCGAGCCGCACTTTGCCGTTGCGTCCACCTTTTCTCCGCGATTTCGTGCGGTCATCGCGGAGGCCGACCGCATGGCGAGGCAGTTCGGCGCCCGGCTCAGCGTGCTCCACGCCGGCGAGCGCTCGGATGAGAAGGTGGAAAAATTTCACGGCGCCTTCGGCGAGCTGGGCCGGAGCGAGGTGGACATCTACTGGTGCGAGGGGGAGACGCCGGCCGAGGCCCTTGTGGACGCTGCAGCCAGCGAGTATTTCGACCTGTTGATTGCGGGGGCTCTCGACCACCCGAACGAATACCGGAACTTCACGGGCTGCGTCGTGCGCGAGCTTCTCCAGCGAGCCCCCTGCAACCTTCTTCTGATCCCGTCGCCGAGCGAAAACGCCCCGCAAGGCAGGAAGACCGCGTGCCTGATGGTCGAGGCCCACCGCCCGCGCTGGCGTGCGGCCCGCGAAGCGCTCGCGTCCATCGCACCGGAATTCATCGCCGTCCTTGCTGCGGACAGCCCGTTTGCCCATGCCCGGGAGGCCGCGCTGGGCCATGAGGAGGCACACGAATCGCTGGACGACGTCTGCGAATCCCTCGGCGAAATCGCGGCAGAGGTGGACCTTCGCTCGGTCCGCTCCAACACGGGCTTCACGCTCTGCGACATCGTTCAGGAGGCGGCCCCGGACTACCTGCTGGTGGAGGCCGAGTGGCGGGATCGCAAGCGGGTTCTTCCCCCGCACCTCGACTGGCTCAACCAGGTCATCCCAGCACGGCTCTTCCTGCTCGGAAAACCTCCGCGCGAGGACTCGGTCGAGTTGTAATCGTCCCCCGCAAAGCAGCCCTACAATTCGTTGAGCACAATCTGCCCCTCGGCAACGATCCGTCCCCCGGTCTCCGCTGACACCTCGAACTGGACCAATCCGCCGAGTGAGCCGGTCTTCTTGGCTCGCAGGAGAATCAATTCACCCGGCCGTGCGGGTGAGGGAAATTTCATCCCCCGGATCGCTGAGAGAAGGAACCCTCGCTTGGAGGCTCCTGCGATCCCGGCCATCTGCGCGAGAGCCTCGGTCAGGAGCACCCCCGGCACGATGGGATTCCCCGGAAAATGCCCCTCGAAGACCGGGTCTTCCGGCAGAAAGGTCATCTCCCCCGCCGCCTCGACCCCCGGCTCGTGCGCGGTCACCCGCTCGACAAATAAAAATGGCGGGCGGTGAGGCAGGTTGAAATCGAGAGGATCGGTCATTTTGACACGGAGGGTGAAGCCCGTAAACTATTCATTCCGGCAGAAGTATCCAGAACGTCTTTCCCGGAAGTGGTTGTCGCCTATCCGACAAGCCCCGCCGCAAGCGTGCGGCATTGCCCGTGTTCCTCCCGGTCCGAAAATTCGCGGAGGCGGAAATTTTGCATAAAGTTTTCATCTGCCTATCAATACAGCCCTGGTGTCATCCGGCGATTTCTTCCTAGCGCACCCCGGCACCGCAATGCTAGCGTGCGAGAATGATTGAGGACTATATCCCGGTGCTGCTTCACATTATCGTTGCGGTGGGGTTTGCGACCGTTGCGCTTCTGACCAACCTCCTGGTCGGACGGGCCGGCACCACATCAGCCGTCAAGGATTCCGCCTACGAATGCGGCATCGCCCCCCAGGCGGGTCCCCAGCCGCGCTTCAGCGTCAAGTTCTACCTGATCGCAATGCTGTTCATCATTTTCGACATCGAGATCGTCTTCATGTATCCGTGGGCCGTCGTCTTCGGCGAGTTCGTCGCCGAATTCGGCAGGGGGATTCTCTGGAGCATGCTCAGCTTCGTGAGCATCCTGATGTTCGGCTATGTCTATGCCGTGAAAAAAGGCGCCTTCGACTGGTCGCGGTAGCCGCACATGATCGAGCACATCGTCCTCTTCAAGCTCAGACCGGAAGTGGATGAAAAAAAGGTCGAGTGGATGCTCCGCGAATCGCGGATGCGCCTGCTGAAAATCCCGCCCGTGCGCGGGCTGCGCTGCGGATACCGCATCGATCCCGCCCTCGAATGGCCGCTCTTCCTTCTCGTCGAACTCGAGACCATCGAAAAACTCGACGCCTACCTGAACGACCCCGCCCACACCAAATTTGTGGACGACGTCATCAAACCAAACACCTCGGACCACATGGTCCTCGACTTCCGGAGCGACCCCGGAACCGATCCGTTCTTCAGCTGAACAGAACCCTCAGCTCGCGGAGGTCTCGACGTTGACGCGGCGGCCGTTGCGGTCGAACTTCACGTTTCCGTCCTCGAGCGCCCAGATCGTGTAGTCGCGGCCGAGCCCGACATTGCGGCCCGGCTGAAATTTTGTTCCGCGCTGGCGGATGATGATATTGCCGGCAACGACAGACTCCCCGCCGAATTTTTTCACGCCGAGCCGTTTGCTTTGGCTGTCGCGTCCGTTTTTGACACTTCCCTGTCCTTTTTTATGGGCCATGACGAGTTACTTGGTGGAGATGGATTGGATTTTCAGCTTGGTCAGCTGGCGGCGGTGGCCGACCGTGCGGTGGTAGCCTTTGCGGCGGCGGAACTTGAAGGCGATCACCTTGTCATCCTTGAACTGGTCGAGGACCTCCGCAGTGACTTTGGCTCCCGCGACCAGCGGTTCGCCGATGGTGACGTTCGAGCCGTCCGCCACGAGAAGCACCTCGGCGAACTCGGTTTTCGCGCCGGCCTCGACGTCGAGCTTCTCCACTTCAATCTCATCGCCTTCGGCGACGCGGTATTGTTTGCCGCCTGTTTGAATCACTGCGTATGCCATAAAAATTCCGTTTCGGTTAGGATTGTCCAGAGTGCTTGAAAGTTTCCTCCACCGCAAGAGGAAATTTCCATCTTGCCAAAATTTCCCGTGCGGATACTTTTCATCCCTCACTCCAATTGCTCGGGTGGTGAAATGGCAGACACGTACGTTTGAGGGGCGTATGCCGTAAGGCATGGGGGTTCAAGTCCCCCCCCGAGCACTTCTTCACCGGATCTCGTCCGGGCTGGCTCCCAGAAAATCGGCAGTCCGGTCAAGAGTGCCCGTCTTGTCGACGATCAGCTTTTTTCCCAAGGCATTCAGACCCGAAATATTTTTTCCGGACACGTCATCTTCAGGGAGGGTGTCCGCAGGAAGCGGGGAGTCGAGGCGGACGTAGGCGGCAACCGGACCGGCGCCGAACCGGTGGATCGTCGAGAGGACCTGGGCCGTGAGGAGTTGCGAGGCGCAGGATGCCGCCTGCACAATTTCATCGGGTGCTCCGAACTTGCTCCAGCCCGTCCTCGGGTCCGGTGCCGGCAGCGGGGCCTCCACTCCGGAGCCGAGGCTGATGATCACGCATTGCTGGCCCGGGAAACGGAGAAGCGCCTCTCCAAGGGCGAGAAGCGAAGGATTCGATGCATAGATTTCAGCGCCGGTCATCAGGGATTTTTGCTGGCCGGAAAGATCAGCGATCCACGACGGAGCAAAGAGCGCCGGGTTGCAGGTCGCGGCGCAGACTGCATCGGAAAGAAAATAGTCGCCGGCTTCGGTGACGGAGCGGGCATTCCCGCTGGAGGATGCGGTGCTCTTCCCCATATCGCTCGCGAAAAGAAATGGGACCTGTTCGGTGAGCGAGAACGCGGGGAGAATGACCACCGTCAGAGCCTCCCCGAGGCGCGCCTCCCCGAAGAACTGCTGGATGACGCTCTGCCTTTGCCGCGTGAGGTATTTCGGAGCCAGGCGGCCCTCCATCGAAAGAATCGGATGCAGGAGAGGGGTGTCGAGCGTCTTAGCCCACACTTTTGGAAACTCCTCGATGAGCTCGGCTGCGGAATATCGGGAGCTTCCATCCGAGCGGGGGGCGGTGAGCGCCGCCACAACAAACGCACCCGACCCGGTTCCCACTATGATGTCAAACAGTTCGCTGACCGGTTTGCCACTGCGCTTTTCCATGTAGTCCAGGCAGTGCAAAGCGAGAAGGCTTCTCATTCCTCCGTCGTCAACGGCAAGAACCCGGACATACTTTCCCGGATTGCGGGGCCGCGCCGCTGGAAGTTCCGCAGGATCCCGCCGGATCTGCGGAACCGGCTTCTGCTGGTAGCGGGCATAGACCCAGAACAAACCCGCGGCAATTCCCACGGCGGCGAGGAAGCCGAGCGGCAGCCTGGCGAGGATTGAGGTGAGGCGTGTGAAGTCCGGGAGTCGCACGGGTCCAGCATTCCGCAAATTCCCTGCAAATTCAATGCTTCCCGCAATTCATGGCCGCAGGTCCACGCGAAACAACAAAGCCGGGCAATGCGGCGGACGGGGAATTATCCGCGGGGAACCCGGAGGGATTGGCCGCCAAACCGGTTTGGAAGGCCGAACATCCGGCGCTTGAGAGCGTCAAAAACCGAATCCGGCAGCACCCTGCCAAAGAACGCCAGAACATGGCCGTTCCTGCCGGTGATGTAGCGGCTCCGGGGGCGCCCGGCATCCAGGATCCGCCGCACGGTTTCACCAACGACCGAAGGCGGGCTGCCCTGTCCGTCCATCGCCCCGAATTTTTCAATAAACCGGCCGAGCATGCCGCCGTATCGTTGCCGCTGTTCGGGGGTCAGTGCCTCCAAAAGCGCCCCGCTGCTCTCTTTGACCTTCTCCATCGCCCGTGTGTGGATGGAAGCCGGTTCCAACGCCACCACATGGATTCCGGAGCTGTGGAGTTCCTGGCGCAAGGCATCGCCGAGGCCGTGCAGCGCCTGCTTGGCCGCGCAAAGCGCTCCGAAGAACGGCATCGTGGTGTAGTCGCTGATCGAGCAGGTGTTTACGATCCGGCCGGCGCGTGCGTAGCGGCCCAGCCGGAGCAGGGGAAGGAGGAGCTGAACGAGTGCGATCTGAGAAAAGACATCCACCTCGAACTGATGGCGGAGCGCATCAACCGGAAGGCACTCAACCGGGCCGGCCACCCCGATCCCGGCATTGTTCATCAGCGCGTAAAGACCTTCCGCTCCAACAAGCGCTTGCGCGGAGGCGAATGCTTCCCGGCGGCCTGCCTCATCCGTCACGTCCAGCAGAAGCGGAAAAACGGCCGTGCCGAGCTCCTTTTTCAGGATGATAATATCTTCTTCCCGGCGGACCGTGGCGATCACGCGGTAGCGACCCCGGCAGAGCGCCTCCGCCATGGCGCGCCCGATGCCGCTTGACGCTCCCGTGACAAACACCCATGGCCCCGGAGAAGCGGAGTAGGGAGATGGTGTCCTCATGGATGAATGGTGGTAAAGGAAGGGGGGCTGCCGGTCAAGCGGGGGCACAAAGCAGAAAAGCCGGGGCCTTGCGGCCCCGGCTTTCCGGTTTGAGTTATTGTTCGGAGCGCGGACTTAGTAGTCCATGCCGCCCATTCCACCCATGCCGCCTCCGGCGGGCATGGCGGGAGCTTTGTCCTTCTCGGGAAGCTCGGTGACGAGGCATTCCGTGGTGAGGAGGAGTCCGCTGATGGACGCGGCGTTCTGGAGCGCGCTGCGGGTCACCTTGGCGGGATCGACGACGCCGGCCTTGATGAGGTCCTCGTATACGCCGGTCGCGACGTTGTAACCTTCGGCACCCTTGCGCTTCTTGACTTCCTGCACGATGAGCGCGCCTTCCTGCCCGGCGTTGTCGGCCAGGGTGCGGAGCGGCTGCTCGATCGCGCGGCGCACGATCTGGAGCCCGATCTCCTCGTCACCGGTGAGGGCGAGGTTGTCGAGGACCTTCTGGGTGCGGATGAAGGCGACACCGCCGCCGGCAACGATCCCTTCCTCAACGGCCGCACGGGTCGCATGGAGGGCGTCTTCGACGCGGGCTTTTTTCTCCTTCATCTCCGTCTCGGTGGCTGCGCCGACGTTGATGACGGCCACACCGCCTGCGAGCTTGGCGAGGCGCTCCTGGAGCTTCTCGCGGTCGTAGTCGCTGGTGGTCTCTTCGATCTGGCGGCGGATCTGGCTGACGCGGCCCTGGATGTCCGAGCCCTTGCCTTCGCCTTCGATGATCGTGGTGTTCTCTTTGTCCACGGTGACGCGCTTGGCGCGGCCGAGGTCTTCGAGTCCGACGTTCTCGAGCTTGATGCCGAGGTCTTCGCTGAGGAGCTTGCCACCGGTGAGGACGGCGATGTCTTCGAGCATGGCCTTGCGGCGGTCACCGAAGCCGGGAGCCTTGACGGCTGCGACCTGGAGCGTGCCGCGGAGCTTGTTCACGACGAGGGTCGCGAGCGCTTCGCCTTCCACGTCCTCGGCGATGATCAGGAACGGCTTGCCGCTCTTGGCGATCTTCTCGAGAAGCGGGAGCAGGTCCTTGAGGGAGCTGATCTTCTTCTCGTGGATGAGGATGTAGGCGTTGTCGAACGAGACCTCGAGCGATTCGGCATTCGTCACGAAGTAGGGCGAGAGATAGCCCTTGTCGAACTGCATGCCTTCCACCACGTCGAGCGTGGTTTCGATGCTCTTGGCTTCCTCGACGGTGATCGTGCCGTCCTTGCCGACCTTGTCCATCGCGTCTGCGATGATCTGGCCGATCGTGGTGTCCCAGTTGGCCGAGACGGTCGCGACCTGCGCGATTTCCGAGCTGTCCTTGACCTTCTTCGAGATCTTGGCGATCTCGTCGGTGATGGCCGCGACGGCTTTGTTGATGCCGCGCTGGAGGCTGGTCGGGTTGGCACCGGCGGTCACGTTCTTGAGGCCTTCGCGATAGATCGCTTCGGCGAGAACGGTGGCCGTGGTGGTGCCGTCACCGGCGATGTCGCTGGTCTTGCTCGCGACTTCGCGGACTAGCTGGGCGCCCATGTTTTCGTAGGCGTCCTCGAGCTCGATTTCCTTGGCGACGGTGACGCCGTCCTTGGTAATCGTCGGACTGCCGAATTTCTTGTCGAGGATGACGTTGCGTCCCGACGGCCCGAGGGTCGCCTTGACGGCACGCGCCAGCTTCTCGACACCGCGGAGAAGCGACTGACGTGCCGCTTCGTCGAATTGGAGTTGTTTAGCTGCCATATATTATGTGTTCAGTGATTCAGTGTTCAGTTTTCAGTGTGAGAAGTGTGGGGCTTAGCCGATGATGCCGAGGATGTCGTCCTCGCGCATGATCAGGTAGCTTTCGCCGTCGACCTTGACTTCGGTTCCGCCGTATTTCGAGATGAGGACCTTGTCCCCCTTCTTGACGGTGAACTCGATGAGCTTGCCGTCTTCGTCACGCTTGCCGGTGCCGAGGGCGACGATTTTCCCCTCCTGGGGTTTTTCCTTGGCGGTATCGGGAATGATGATCCCGCCCTTTTTGACTTCCTTCTCTTCGAGCGGCTGCACGAGCACGCGGTCTCCGAGAGGCTTGATGTTTACGTTGGCCATAGTGGCTTTTCCTCCTTGGTTTTTTGTTGTGTTGTTTTTTAACAGCCCCCGGGGGCGGCGCGAGCCGGCTCGGGGCGGTTTGTTAAAGTCTGATTATTTTTTCTTGTCCTCGTCCACCATCTCGAACTCCGCGTCCACGACGTCGGCGTCCTTCTTGGCGGATTTGGCTTCCGGCTGCGGCCCGCCCGCTTCGGGAGCGGGTCCGGCCTGGGCGGCGGCCTGCTTGTAGAGCTCGGCGCTGACCTCCTGGAATTTTGCCTGGAGATCGTCGTAGCCGGACCTGATGGCATCGATGTCGCTGCCCTTGAGCGCCTCGCGGAGCTTCTCGATCGCGTCCTCGACGGTCTTTTTCTTCGCGCCGTCGAGCTTGTCGCCGAGGTCCTTGAGCTGCTTCTCGCTCTGGTAGGCGAGCGTGTCGGCGTTGTTGCGGATCTCGATGCCCTCCTTCGCCTTCTTGTCGTCTTCGGCGTGGGATTCGGCCTCCTTCTGCATGCGCTCGACCTCCTCCTTGCTGAGCCCGCTGGATCCGGTGATCGAGATTTTCTGCTCCTTCCCGGTTCCGAGGTCCTTGGCTGAAACATTGAGAATGCCGTTGGCGTCGATGTCGAAGGTGACTTCGATCTGCGGGGTTCCGCGGGATGCCGGCGGGATGCCGTCGAGATGGAACGTGCCGAGATTCTTATTGTCGCGGCTAAGCGGGCGCTCGCCCTGCAGCACCTTAATTTCGACGCCGGGCTGGTTGTCGCTGTAGGTTGAGAAGACGTTGGATTTCTTCGTCGGGATCGTCGTGTTGCGCGGGATCATCGGCGTGGCGATGCCTCCCGCCGTCTCGATCGCGAGGGTGAGCGGGGTCACGTCGAGCAGGAGCACGTCCTTGACATCGCCGCGAAGGACTCCGCCCTGAATGGCCGCTCCGACCGCCACGACTTCGTCCGGATTCACTCCCTTGTGAGGCTCTTTGCCAATCATCTCACGTGCGGTATCGACCACCTTCGGCATTCGGGTCATGCCGCCGACAAGAACGAGTTCGTTCACGTCGCTCTTCGACCATTTGGCATCGCCGAGGCAGTCCTTGACCGGCTTGACCGTGCGCTCAAAGAGATCGTCGGTCAGTTGCTCGAGCTTCGAGCGCGTCAGCTTCTTCTGGATGTGCTTCGGTCCGGTGGCGTCCGCCGTCACGAACGGCAGGTTGATGTCGTATTCCTGGGTGGACGAAAGCGCGATCTTCGCTTTTTCGGCCTCCTCCTTGATCCGCTGGACGGCATCGGGCTGCTTGGAAAGATCGATCCCGGACTCCTTTTTAAAGTCGTCGATGATCCAATCCATGAGACGGTTGTCCCAGTCGTCGCCGCCGAGGTGGGTGTCGCCATTTGTGGCGGCCACCTGAAAAACCCCGTCGCCGATCTCCAGGGCGGAAATATCAAATGTCCCGCCGCCAAGATCGTAAACCGCGATCTTCTCGTCGGATTTCTTGTCGAGCCCGTAGGCGAGCGAAGCCGCCGTGGGCTCGTTGATGATGCGCTTCACGTCGAGCCCGGCGATCTTGCCGGCGTCCTTCGTGGCGTTGCGCTGCGAATCGTTGAAATAGGCCGGCACCGTGATGACGGCCTCCGTAATCTTCTCGCCCAGCTTGGCCTCGGCGTCCGCCTTCAGCTTCGCCAGGATCATCGCCGAAATCTCCGGCGGGGAAAACGTCTTCGGCTTCCCGTCGATCTCGACCTGGATGTGCGCATCGCCATTGGCAGCCTTCACCAGCTTGTAGGGAACGCGGTGCTCCTCCTGCCGGATCTCGTCAAACTTCCGGCCCATGAACCGCTTGACCGAGAAAATCGTGTTCGCCGGATTCGTGATCGCCTGGCGCTTCGCCGCCTGACCGACCAAACGCTCGCCGGACTTCGAAAACGCCACAACCGAGGGCGTCGTGCGCGCACCTTCTGAATTTTCCAATACCACGGGTTCCCCGCCGTCCATCACGGCCATGCAGGAGTTCGTGGTGCCTAAATCAATACCCAAAATTTTTGCCATATAGTTATAAAACCTCCGCAATCACTCAGCATTTTGCATACCTTGAAGGATAAAAAATTCATAAATAACTCATATATAGCATATTGTAAATTATTTAAACTGTCACACCTCCAAACAAATAGCGCCAATCAGACTCGCTATCATGAAAGAATAGAGACAATATGACATCTTGGCACACTTTCCACGCATTCCGCACCGGCTCGTCTGAAGTCTTCCGCGAGAGTCGAAAATTGTTGCGCATGGGAAGGTGAGCGATACCTTCCTGCGCACTATGGTCGTTATTCCAAAAATCCGCGGGTTCATTTGCACCACGGCGCATCCCGAAGGCTGCGCACAACATGTCGCAGATCAAATTTCTTACGTGAAGAGCCGCGGACCGATTGCCAACGGACCGAAGAAGGTCCTGGTGATCGGATCCTCCACCGGCTACGGGCTTTCCTCGCGGATTGCGGCGGCATTCGGATCGCAGGCGGCAACGGTCGGTGTCTTTTTCGAGCGAGCGGGGGACTCCGACAATACTGCAACAGCGGGGTGGTATAATTCCGCGGCATTCGAGAACGAGGCCAAAGCCGCCGGCTTGTATTCCCGTTCCTTTAACGGAGACGCATTCTCCGACGCGATGAAGGCGGAGGTGATCGAGGCGATCAAAGCCGACCTCGGGCAGGTGGATTGCGTGATCTACAGCCTGGCCTCACCCCGCCGCGTCCATCCGAAAACGGGGGAGATTTTTAAATCCGTCCTCAAGCCGATCGGTGGGACCTACTCGAACAAGAACCTGAACACCGGGACCGGAGCGGTAACCGAAATAACCATCGAGACAGCGAACGAGGACGAGATCGCGCAGACCGTGGCGGTCATGGGCGGCGAGGATTGGGAGATGTGGATCGATGCGCTGCAGACCGCAGGGGTTCTGGCTCCGGGCGTCCAGACTATTGCCTATTCGTATATTGGGCCATCCCTGACCTGGCCGATTTATAAAAATGGAACCATCGGGCGCGCGAAGGAAGATCTGGAACGGGTGCAGCGGGTGCTTGATACCAAGCTTGCCCCTCTCGGCGGCAAGGCGTGGGTCTCCGTGAACAAGGCCCTCGTCACGCAGGCGAGCTCGGCAATCCCCGTCGTTCCGCTCTACATTTCGCTGCTCTACAAAATCATGAAAGAGGCCGGCAGCCATGAGGACTGCATCGAGCAGATGGACCGGCTCTTCCGCGAACGACTCTCCGATCCCAGGCCCGATGAAGCGGGACGCATCCGCCTCGACGACTGGGAAATGGCGGAAGCCGTGCAGGCACTCATCGCAAAACGATGGGATGAAGTCCGGACCGAAAATCTCCTGGAGATCTCGGATTTTTCCGGCTACCAGGCCGGGTTCCTGAAGTTGTTTGGATTCGGGCTGGAGGGAGTCGATTACGAGGCGGAGACAAATCCGGTCGTTCCCGTTCCGTCCATCCCCTGAGCCTGACTCAGAGCGGGCCTTCTTTCGATCCGTAGAACGAATTCACCTCTTCGCGGGAGAGGAAGCTGTCCTGATTTTTGTCCGCCTTCGGGAAGGCTTTGTGGACCATTCCCTTCTTCTCTCCGTAGGAGACCGCCTCCTCGCGGGTAACCGTGCCATCCTTGTTCAGGTCGCGCTTCTGAAAATCTTTGACCGTCTCGGGAGCGGCCTCCACCGTGCACTCGGACAGAGAAAGCTTCCCGTCCTTGTTCGCGTCGAGAGATTCAAACACCCCGATGACGATGAATTCGTTGGCTTCGCCCAGAGTTAGCTTTCCGTCCTTGTTTGCATCAGCCTTGGCGAATCGGTTGGAGGAACCGGTGGACTGGCAGCCTGTCGAGACCAGTGAGACGAGGGAGACGGCGGCTGCGGCGAGGAGAATTCGATTCATGATGGCTGCTTCATGGCAGGAGACCGGGCGTCCGTCAATTCCGATCCGATGGATTGCTCTCGCTCCCCGCGCGTCCTGCTGTCATGCTCACCGGGAAACGATGCAAAAACCAAATTATCAGTTTGAAAAACGCCGCAAGGAGATGAACAAAAAGGCAAAGAAGGAGGAGAAGCTCCGGTTGAAAGCCGAAGCCGCCCGCTTGCCTGCCGCCGAAAATACCGAAGCAGCTCCGGCGGATCCGGCCTGAGCCGGAAAACCTCTGGTTGTTGCGCGCCGCGATCGCGACGGAGGAAAACTTTTTCCGGGCTTCAGCTCTTCTGCGCGAGCAGGCTGTTCACCTTTTCCATGATGGCGAAGGCGTCGGCGACGTAGAGGACATCGGCCTTGCCGCGGGCCCAGCCGCAGTTGGGATCGAGGCTGATTGCCCGGCGTTCGCCGATGAACCGCCATCCCACGGTGTGGGGTTCCTCGCCGTGGCAGCAGGTCGAGAGTCCCTTGGCATGGCGCGGAGTCGAGCCGGTCTGTCCGACCTGGTTCATGTGAGTTAAAAAGGTGAGCGTCGCCTGTCCCTCTCCGTGAAGGTCGACCAGCGACTTCGTGCTGCCAAGCGACGCGCGGGAGAGGTTCAGGAACCCGAGAATCAGCTTCTCTGCTTCCGCCACCTTCATCTCTCCGTCGGGCTGCTTTTTGGTCCATCCCGCTCCGGTCACGAAGAGCAGATCGGCATCCGGGCGGATCGTCTGCTGGTCGGCGGCGGGAGATTCGATGCCGGTTACTGTTGTGCGGACACCGGATGGCGTGCAGGCGACTTCCTCCACAACTGCGGAGCCTGCGGCTCCCTGCCAGGCGGGAGCGATCCCGCTCTCGACAGAAATCAGCCACGGCCGCTGGGTTCGGGTGAGGATGCCTTCCATCCGCTGGCGGTAATACCAGCGCGCAATCGTGGGCGCTCCCTCGGCCACGGAAAGTCCCGTGACATGGCCGTCGGCCCGGCCGCCAAGACGGTGGGCCACGCCGGCGGCGATCCGGTTCCAGCGCGAACCGGAAGGGGCAATAACAATGGTCGCGCCGGCTGCGCGACAAAGCGCCTCGGCCGCCGCCGCATCGGTCGCATACCTCGCCTGTGCGAATTCTGCGCCGGCCACCGCAAAGAATTTTGCGGCACCGCATGTGGCGATGGAATCTGCCGCCGCCTTGGGATCGTCGCCCCAGAGGCCGACAGAAAATGTGGTGCCCAGCGAGTCAGCCAGTTGTTTGGCGGCGGCGAGCGCCTCGAGCGCGTTTTTTGATGGTGCTGCTTCGGCCGGTGAAAGAAAGAGAAGGTTTTCCATGTCGGTTATTTGTTGGTGATCCAGTCGGCGATCTCGGTGGCGATCTGGTCCGGGGACAGATCCTTGACGATCTTCGTGTCGCGGGCCTGTTTCGGCAGCGAGACTGAAAGGAAGTTCACTCCCTCTGCGGCAATCTTGGCGGGTTTTGCTTTCTGGAGGGCGGGCATGATCGTGCGCATGTTCGCCATGCCGACCTGCGGGTTGTTCCGCAGCTCCGGAAGATTTCCGGTCGCCCATCCGAGCAGGGCGGGCGGCGCTTCGCAGACCGAGACCTGGTGACGGCCACCCTCGATGCGCTCAAGAATTTTCAGCGACCCGGCGGCTTCAATTGCATCAACTCCCTGGAACTGGTCGGTGATCCCGAGGATCTCGCCGACGATCTGCATCGTGGCTCCAGCTCCGCGCGATGCGGATTCCCATCCGCCGAAGACCAGAAGCTTCGACCGGTAGATGCCCGGAATCGCCCGGATCGCTTCCGCAAGCGCCGCAGCCGTCTCGGCCGCATCGGTGAAGCCGCTCGAAGAACCGTCCAGCGCGATTAGCTCGAACGGCACCTTCTGCGCCAGCGTCATCATCGCCTGCTGGAGCTTCGCCTTCGGCCCGAGTGCGACGAGCCAGACTTTGCTGCCGGGATTTTTCGCGGCGAGGTTGGCGGCCTCGTAGAGCGCGTGCCCGGCCCATGGGTCCAGCCACGCGGGAAGCATCATCTCATTTTTCAGGGCCGGCCCCGTGGGGCCCGAGACCGGTTCCAAGGTCTGGAGGGGATCGGGAACAACGCTCCCGCATACGACGATTTGATATTCAGGCATAAGGTTTAGTTCTCGGCCGAGTGCAGACCGCCCGCACCCGCATGAAATTCGATGAGCCCGCGCTCGTAATCTGCAGGACTGGCTTTGGCGCAGTTCCAGAGGCAGGCCCCGCAATGGATGCACTTCTCCCGGTCAAAGGCTGGACGCCCGCGCTCGCCGGGATAGATCGCCTGCCCGGAGCACATCTCGATGCAGATCTTGCTCCCGCACGATTCGCAATCGCTCGGGTAAAGGAATTCGACGTGATCCGCATATCCTGCCGGGGCCTGGACTTTTCCGCCGATGAGCAGGGCATCCTGATGGGATACGAGAAGTTCTCCGTCGAAAGGAATCGCCGGCCAACCCGCGCGTTCCATCAGCGCGGCGTGGGAGGAGATCCCTTTCGCGTTGGATTCTTTGACGATGTTTTGAATTTCTGCCGCCGGGATCCGGCCGCGATAATATTCTTCGAGGCTTGGCACCCGGCGGTGCGGGGGCATGGGTTTGCCGGGCATGGCAATGCGGCCTTTTGTCAGGCCGGCGACCATCATCCCGATCATCCCGGGAATGATCCCGCGCTGGAATCCGTCGCGGGCGCGTTCGGCAATGATCCCTTCCTTGTCCACCCAGCTTTCGCGTCGGCGGCGGACGTAGGCCGCATCGAGGTTTTCGGCGGTGAACGGCTGCTTGTTTTTGAGAAGTTCGAGGACGCCCTCGGCGAGTAGCACGCCGGTTGTCCATGCCTCGTCCACTCCGGAATTCGTGAGGACGTTGGTGCTGCCGCTGCCCTCGCCGATGCGGGCATACCCTTTGCCGGAAAGCCGCGGTTCGCCACGGCGGCCGGATTCCTGAAGCGTCTTGGCTCCCCAGGAACGGAGGCGTCCGCCTTTGATGTGACGCCAGATCGCGGGGTGCAGCATCCAGTGCTGGAGATACCGGTAGGCCGTGCGGGCGGGATTGTCGAACCACGAGGGAACGAAGATCCCCATCGAGGCCACCCGGTTCGGGTGGACGTAGAAAAATCCGAAAATTTCCGGCTCCGGGTAGCCGAGCGTGTGGAGAACGGTGCCGGGTTCCAGATCGCACGTCTCCGGGAGATCGACGACAAACTTCATGCCGAGCGCCCAGTCGTGGGTGTGGTGGCCATCCGGCATTCCGAACGCCTTGTCGAGCTGCTGCCCGATCGGTCCGACCGGGCCGTCAGCCACGACGGTCAGCGCCGCGCGCACCTCCATGCCGGGCATGAACCCGTCGGCAGGCTCTCCATCCTTTGTGACGCCCTGGTCAACGAGCCGGATGCCTGTCACCCCGCCATCCTCAATAATCGCTTCTCCCACCGGGCTTCCGGGCCAGATCTGTGCGGCCCCCGTGCCCATCACCTGCTGGCTTACCCATTGATTGAATTGTCCCATCGAAAGCACGAGGCCGCCGTGCTTTTCCAAAAAATCCGGAGTCCATGGGAGCTCCATCGCGTCGTCCTTGACGCCAAGGATTCCACCCAGCGCGCGGATCGCGACATCGGCCATCTTCATCAGGACCGGACGCCTGCTCGCTCCGACCGGATCGAGCAGGTAGAGGATCTTTTCATCCTTCACCGCAGCCGCCATCGGGATCTGCTCTGGATCGAGATCCGGAAAACTTTCCCGAAGCCCGCGGGCGCGCGTCACCACACCCGAAACTCCGAAGCCAAGATCGTCCGCGCGCTCGTAGCAGAGGACTTGGAGCGGCAGACCGGGGGCCGTCGGACTTTCGATCACGGGAGACCCGTCGGGATTCAGAATCCCGCGGGAGAGGGTCGTCAAGAACCCTCCCGATGCGGGACCGAAGCCGACGCAGACGATGTCGGCATCCATGCGAGGACGCTCGGGATTTTCCACGCTCGTCACTGCGGGTAGTCGAGGGCTTCCGGGATCATCACCTGCGACAGCGCCGTAGCGGCACGGTCCTTGGCGAGCCGCGAACCTGTCAGGCACACGCTCAGCTTTTTGCTCAGGAGCAGGAACGGCTGCAACTCGGCGGCCTCGGGACAGGGCCCTGCCTTGGCTGGCTTCGATCCATCGCACGCGGCGCAGGCTTCCTCGGTCCACTCGGGGTGCGCGTTGTATCCGAAGACAAGGTCGGCGCAGATCCGGGAGACCTCGCCCGCCGCACGCGCCGCCTGCACATGGCAGAGGGAGACGAGAAACGAGAGGACGCCGGGAAGTTCCTCGGCGACCGACGGATGTTCCGGAGCGGAAATCTCGAGGTTCACCACGTCGAGAATCTGCTGGCGCGAGGCCAGCAGCCAGCAGAGCGCGTCGGCCAGCGGGAAGGTAACCCCCTGCCGGTTGCTCTGGTAGAGTTTCTGTCCGTTGGCATCGGTTGCGCCCTGCAAATGGCGCAGCGTCCAGAGCCAGAGCTCCATCGCGGATGCGAGCAGGCAGGCCCCGGTTTCCGGCCGCCCAACCGCGCTTGCGCGCAGGTCCTGGATCCAATTTTCAAACTGGGCGAGGAAGACCGGGTTCGTCATCGTGAGCGACATCTGGCGGCGCTGGACAGCTTCCGGGCCTTCATACGTCGCCTCGAGTTGCGCATCCATCCACTTGTGGCCGAGGAATCCTGGACAATCCTCCGTGACCCCATAGCCGCCCATCAGGCTCACCGCCTCGCGCATCATGTTCGCGCCGTGTCCGGTATTCCAGAGCTTGCAGGCGGGGCAGAAGACGTTCCCCAGCGAATCGAGCAGGACGAACTGCACCAGCGGGTCTGCCCGGAGAGCCGCCAGGCGGGCCTCGTCCGGAGCGGCGTCGCGGGAGAGACGGAGATACTCGACCGCTTCCTCGCCCACCTTCCCAATCGCTTTGAATGCGGCGCGGCCGACAAGGTTCCGCTCCGCAAAAATCCGGTCCTTTTCTTTCTCAAGCGGATCGAGGGTATCAAACATCCGTGCGGCCTCGAAGCCGAGTGCCGCACTGGACTCGCCGGTCGCCCAGATGTCCACAAGCCGGTGAAGCACGTCCTGCTTTGTTTGCAGGCCGAGGTCGTAGCGTGGGGACCCCGGCTCGCCGGCTTCGCCGCCGCGGAAGCGCATGCGCTGGTAGCGGATGATCGGTTCGATCGAAGAAAGAAGCTTCGCTGAAGTCATCAGGCCGACGGTCACTCGCGTGCGACGGAACACCGCCTCGATGACTTCGCCGTGGCTGGAATTCGGAATGATCACTCCGTCCTTGACCGTGTATCCGCCGACGATCCGGCTGGCCGGAACCTGCAGGCTGAAAACCGGATCGCGCGTCGAGGAGAGCTGGTGGACGAGCTTGCGCGTCGGAATCCCGCGGTCCCAGATCCCCTGGTCGCCCTTCTCGATAATCACAAGGCAGCTGCCCTTGATCCGCGGATCGTCGGAATCCACCGCGGCGGTCACGACATTTGCAAAACCCATGTTGGTGATGAACCGCCCGCGCTTGTCCACGTGCAGGACCGGCTCCTCGCCGTCCTTCCATGAGACGATGCGCAGCTTGCCGCCGAGCAGGCCGGTCTCCACGCCCACAAAAGGAATCGGCTCGGTCAGCGCAAATGCCGCGCGGATCGGCGTGCGGCCCTCGGCGGGCGCGGCGAGCGACATGTAGTGCTCGCGTTGTTCGGGAGTCCCCCGCTCGTGGATCGGTGCCAGCCCGAGATTACCGGCCAGGCTGAACGTCGCTGCGCCCGCATCCACCCACGAAAGCTCGAAAGCCACCAGAGCCAGGGCGAGGTTCTTAGGCCCTTCGATAAATCCGCCGTATTTCGGCTCCAGAAAAACCGACGTGATCCCGGACCCGTCGAACACATCCAACAGCGAATTTTTTTCGTCCGTCCACTCGTGGCTGTTGCGGGCACCGTTGGCCACCAGCCGGGCGACCGGCCCCCGGGCGACCGCCCGGACGGATTGCACAAACATCGAAAGGTCGTAGCGGTCGGCAAAACGCCAGAGGATCGCGCGAAGTTCGTCGGATGGCAGGGTCTGAAGGGAGGGAGTATTCGGTTCCATGGAATTCCACGCCGTCATATATTCCGGAAGCGCTTCTCACGACGCGAATCAGCAAAATATGTGATTCGCGTCACAAATGTGGCTCATCTCTTAAAAAGTGCAGGCAGGGTCAACAGGCGTTCCACCCATAACGGAAAACAGACACATACTTTGGCATTGCGGTCCGGGTGGTAACAGAAAAAACTCGCCGTCATGAGCGAGCCGATTGTATTTGAGCCGATTGCAATGGAGCGGGTTTGGGGAGGGAGGCGTTTTGAGTCCGTCCTGGGAAAGACGATTCCGACCGGAACACCGATCGGGGAGCTGTGGGAGGTGGTGGACCGGGAGGACGCGCAGAGCGTCGTGCATGCCGGAAAGTGGCGCGGAAAATCCCTCCACGAGCTGTGGGCCGACGAGCGGGCGGAAGTTTTCGGCGATGAATATCTGGCGAGCCCTGCTCCCAGGTTTCCTTTGCTCGTCAAGCTCCTCGACGCCCGCGAGCGGCTTTCCGTGCAGGTGCATCCGCCGCTGGAGCTGGCGGATTCTCTCGGCGGGGAGCCGAAGACGGAGGTCTGGTATTTTTTGGATGCCCTGCCGGGTGCCTGCATCTTTGCGGGGTTGAAAAACGGTGTGACGCAGGAGGATTTTGAGATCGCTCTCCGCACCGGCGGCGTCGAGCGCACGCTGCACGAAATCAAGGTCGCCACCGGGGAGAGCATCTTCATTCCGAGCGGCCGCCTGCATGCAATCGGCGAAGGCAATCTGATCGTCGAGGTTCAGCAGAACAGCGACACGACCTACCGGGTTTTCGACTGGAACAGGATGGGGCTCGACGGCAGGCCGAGAACGCTGCACATCGCGGAATCCCTCGCCTCGATCGATTTCGCCGACTTTGAACCCTCCACCTGCCCTGCGGCGGAGCGGGAGGTCGCGGACTGTCCATTCTTCCATGTGGAAAAAGTCGGGCTGGGCGCGCCCCTCGATGTCCGACCCGCAGGGTGTTTTGCCTTGGTTGCGGTCACGGGTGGGGATGTGGTATGCGGGGGGCAATCCTTCGGCCGCGGCCGGTTTTTCATCGTTCCGGCAGGGGCCGGCGGGCTGGAGCTCGCCGCGGCATCCGGTGTGGCGGAGGTTCTGGTCACGACGCTGCCGGCGTGATCGCCCGCTACGCGCAGCCGAAGAGGCGGCGGTCGCGGATGATGCCGGCCACGGCAGGCGGAACCATCTTTTCCCACGAGGAATCGCCCTTGCGGATGAGGGAGAGGACATCGGCCGAGCGGATCGGCAGGTGGTCGGCGCGGTAATCCGGAATCCCTTCGATGAAGCGGTTCTCGAGAAGATGGGAGTAGAGGTGGGTGAGGTTCGGGGCGACCTTGAAGTTTCCTGCTGTCACGAGCGATCCGTCCGGCATGAGGCGCGGGTAGGCGTAGAGCTTGACCCCGTGTTTGAAAAGCCGCCCGAGGCCCTCGAGGATCCCGCCCTCCAGCCCGGTATAGAATTTTTCCTCGAAGAGCTCGTGCATGCCCGGGATCCCGAGCGGGAGTCCGATCATCTTGTCGGTGTAGATTGAGAGGTAGTTCACGAGGCGGTGGAACTCGCCGTAGTTGGAAATGAGCACCGTGTGCCCGAGAGCGGCCAGCATGTCGACCCGGTCGAGGAAATCCCGGAGATCCAGGTGCCCGGTCGAGAGGAGGTTTTTCATGGTGATTTCCATGAGGATTTCCGGCTGGCTGCCGCGGACGCCCTCCTCATTTTCAAACATCCGGCGCGCGCATTCGAGCATGTCGTTCGTGAGGAGGGTGACCGGGCGGAAGCTGCCGCGCTCGACAAGAAGAGGCTTTTTGTAAAAGGCGTCCGCGGCCTGCACGACCTCGCCGTCGGAGCGGAACAGGGTCGCCTTCGTGAGCCCCTGCACGACGAGCTGAAGGTTCATGATGCGGTTGTCCACGCCGGGAAACGACGGCCCGGAAAACCGGATCATGTCCACCACGATCCGGTCGGGATCCAGATCATCCATGAGCGATGCGATGAGCGCCTCGGGCGTTTCAGCAAGGTGGAAGGCCCCGTGGAGGACATTGACCCCGAAAATGCCGAGCGCCTCCTGCTGCTGGAGGTTTTCGGTGTCCAGCATGCGCACGTGCAGGATGATTTCGCTGAAGGGAGCCCGCGGGGCATGCTGGAAGCGCAGCCCCAACCAGCCGTGCGATTCGTCGTGGCGCCGGAAGCTCCGCGCAGCCACGGTGTCGGCAAAGACAAAAAACCTCCTGTCGGCACCGACATCGCTGTCGAGGCGCTCGATGAGCAGATCCATCTCGTGGTTGAGCATGGTATCGAGCCGCGCCCGGCTGACGTAGCGTCCGCACGCTCCATAGATCGCATCGCTGAACGTCATGTCGTAGGCGGAGATCGTCTTGGCGATCGTTCCCGCCGCTCCGCCGGCCGCAAAAAACCTGCGCGCGACTTCCTGCCCCGCGCCGATTTCCGCAAAGGTTCCGTAGAACCGGCGGTCCATGTTGATTTGAAAGGCCTTTTTCCCTGTGAGATGCTCCAGTCCCTGTGCCATGTGCGGGACGCTACCACAGGAAGTGAAACTCTGTGAAGCGCGGAGGAGAAAATGTCAGCGCGTCGCGGCAGGGGATGGCGGAGCCATGAGCAGGCTGGCGAAGCGATACCCGGCCGAGGTCAGCTTGGGGCTGCCTGCGGACCCTCCCACCAGCCCGCGAGTGATCCGGCTGTAGGGCTCGCGGGTTTCCTTGATCCAGGCGACCTCGGGTCCGGCCACCGGCTTCTGTGAGGCGACCGCCCCGATGGGAAATCCGGTGCCGGTGAATGAGATCGTCCACGAGGGGGGATTCGCAATCTCGCCCGCCGGGACTAGCCAGGGATAATCGCGAAGGAACGTCAGATTCGGGGAGTTCGGGAGTGTGATCTTGAAGACGGGATCCAGCGATCGGACATGCGAAGCAAGCCGGAACCCGGGATCCGAGGCGGCTGCTTTGAGAACCGCCGAGGGATCGGTTCCCGAAAGGTTGAGCCCGTTGAAGAGGCCGTGCTTGTTCGGACTGCCGGGAAAGTTCGCGAGGTGCCATGCCTCAAAATTCCGGCTGAGCAGGACCGCGATTTCAAAGTGGACGTGCGCGCGTGCCCGGTCGAGTCCGGAGCCGGTGAAGCCGAGCCTTCCGAGCGGTTCCCCCTGGCGGACGGTTTGCCCCGGGGCCACGTTTACCGACGAAAGGTGGGCGTAGAGGGTGTAGAAGGAAGACCCTTCGATCTGGTGCTCGATAACAACGTATTTCCCGTAGTTTGAGGCGCCTGCTTCCGGGCTCACATGCACGACCCGGCCGGCCGCAGCCGCGCAGACATCATCCTGTGGATTTCCGGAAGCGTCGCGACGGAGCGGCTTGATATCGATCCCCTCGTGCAATGTCAGGCATGCGATGCCCTCCGCCGTCCGGACCGGCCCCCGCACGAACCCGAACTGCCCGCCCTCCCATGGCTGCGATTTCTGCCCCTCGAAATCGCGATCGACATACATAAAAAAATCCTCCGGCCGGCCGTCGAGGAGTGCCCGGTTGGCTGTCGGAAAATCAAAAAGAGCCGCCCGGGCCGGCAGGACCAATGCCAGGGCGAGTGCCAACCGCAGGATCATTGCGGCTTTTGCTCTTTGGGCGGCTTTTTCCCGAATTCCGATTCGCGGCCGATGACCGGATATTTCGCCTGTAGCATGCTGATCTCATTGGGCATGATCCCCCCCGGAATGAACAGAATCCCGTCGGTCACCCGTCCGTCCACCTTCAGGGCGGCGCCCACTCTGCCGTTGATCATGATGACGGCGAGCTTCCCGCGATCCTCGGTCGTGAACTGCTCGAGCTTGTCCGCGCCGTGCGGATCGAGGAAAAAATACGCGCCGGCCATCCCGTCGCGGCCGGGGAACGGAAGAAACTTCTTGAAGTCGCGTTCGGTGAGAATCGGAACCCTCCGGATAAACACCTTTTTTTGGGGATTGGTGAGCTCGATGGGGGTGACGAACGACTCGCCCTCTTTTTCGTTTCCCTCGGAGTGGAGACGGATGCTCACCGGAGGCGGCTTTTTTTCCCCGGCGTGCAAGGGAAGGACGGAAAGGACGAGGGCGAACGGCAGGTTTCTGAGCAGGGAGCGCATGGGACGCCATTTTAAGCGAATCAATTGGATTTGCAACCGCACAGGCGCTCGGATAAGGACTAGCACACATGAAACCTGTCGTATTGATTTTGCTGGCCTGCGGGCTTCTGCCGCTCGCCGCCCAGGAGACCCGTCCGTCCGCCTCGGATGCTGTGACCGCGTTTGCCATCGCTCCTCCCGATGAGAACAGTCCGTTTTTCCTCGATCCCGTCGCGGCGAACAGCACCCGGAACGCCGATTTTGCGGGCAGGGACCTGCAGGATACCATTGCGGGTTACCCGAAAAACCGGAACTCCCCGGACAGCGCGGGCGCGCGGATCAAAAAGTTTTTCACCGGGATGTTTTCGTCGGTGAACATCGGGCCGCTTCGCACGCCGCCGACGACGGAGGACCTGAAAGTCGACCCCGCCACGTTTCCGCTGCAGGACCGCCGCGAGCTGAACGTCACCTACTCGATCCGCAACAACACAAAAAATATGACCCGGCTCGAATACCCGACGACCCAGCGCATGGACATCATCACCACCGACGCCAAGGGTGCCGTGGTGGACCGCTGGTCCGACGACCGCTCGTTCCAGCCCGAGGATGGCATCGTCGTCATCAACCCGAAGGAGCGGATCGAGTATCAGGAAAAAATTCCCACCCGTGAAATGAAGGCGAAGGAGACCTACAAGGTCCAGGCTTTCACGACCAGCCAGGAGAAATTCACGACGGAAAAATCCGTCAATCCGGAATGAGTTTCGCGAAAATCACGGACTCCTGAAGAAAATACTCTTGACCTCCTGCGCCGATCCGCAATTTTCACCTCCCGCACGCGACACAGATTTCCAAATTATTTGTTGCCAAAGTGCGCGGCTCTCAATAACTGCATCACTGAACACACACCCGCTATGTCCGAAAAATCCATTGAAGAAAAAGTCAAAGATATCATCGTCGAGCAACTCGGCGTCAACCCGGAGCAAGTAACCCCGAACGCATCGTTCATCGAAGACCTCGGAGCCGACTCCCTCGACACCGTCGAGCTGGTGATGGCCTTTGAAGAGGAGTTCGGCGTCGAAGTCCCCGACGAGGACGCGGAGAAGCTCCAGAGCGTCGGCGACGTCATAAAATACATCGAGGAGAAGGCCGCGAAATAACCCGCTGCTTCCAATCAAACTTCGAAACACCCCGCCTTGCGCGGGGTGTTTTGCTTTTCAGAATGGATCAGCCGGTCACGCACCGGGCCCTCTTTCTCCAGTCTAACCTGAAGTTCCCAAGGCAAAAAGGCAATTAAACACCTGCCAAGCAGGGGGTTAACTGCCTTTTTTGTCTTCCGAATGTAGCCATGTATATTTTATTGCAGCACCTATTTTGTTGTTGACTGATACTGT
>Ga0247843_1000263_pt1 | contig 125301 bp, 73 predicted proteins | sample LaCruzMarch2017__FD_192420 | JGI IMG/M metagenome (GOLD analysis project Ga0247843, IMG submission 192420) | Freshwater microbial communities from meromictic Lake La Cruz, Castile-La Mancha, Spain - LaCruzMarch2017_8m | ecosystem: Environmental > Aquatic > Freshwater > Lake | place: Spain...
GCCGTGCGAACCGTGGCTGCCGTGCGAACCGTGGCTGCCGTGCGAACCGTGGCTGCCGTGCGAACCGTGGCTGCCGTGCGAACCGTGGCTGCCGTGCGAACCGTGAGACCCATGCGAGCCGTGGCTGCCGTGCGAACCGTGCGAACAGTGCTGCGCACCGCGCTGGTCATCGTCTGGCGTCAGTCCGGTGGGCTTCTGGCGTTGGCTCGCCTCTTCGCTCGCCTGGTCTGCGAGCTTGCGCTCGGGCCTCGAGAGCGTGTCCGCGGCCTCGCGCTTGAACGACGGGAGTTCGTCGTCTGCGCCGCTGTCGCTTGCGTCGTCCTGATGGTCGTCGGCGCCTGTCATGGTGGCCTCGGCGGTCGCTGGAAACTACGGGAAGACCGGGCACCGCCCGGTCGGACTCAAATACTACCCTAGGTGAACTCTCGACGAAACTCTACCCCGGCACCTGCACGAAGTGATCTCGGGCGCGGTTGATCGTCCAGCGACGGAAGACCTCCATCGTACCGGGGTCATTCTCCCGGATCTTCTCGAAGAGGTAATCCATGATGCCCTTGTGCACCGCGCTCACGGTGCTCTCGCGCATCCGCCCGGAGATCGACCCCTGGGTCTTGTAGGTGTGCACCCCGTCTACGCCGCAGTAGGGGTTGTACGCGCAGTTCACGCAGTCGGGCCGGCCGTTGACGTTGGACGCCAGCACCAGCGACCGGATGGTCGGGTGCTTCATCATCGCGTCGTAGGTGAGCTCGCCCACGCGGCCCAGCAGGAAGGTGTCGTCGCCGGTCTCGTGCATCATCCGGGCTTCGTCGCCCGCGAACACCAGCCCGTCGTAGTTGTACGCGATCGCGCTGATGCCCGCGCCGCTGGGGCTGCGGATGTCGAGGAAGTTCGGGTCTTCCCCGTTGAGGATCTTCGTCAGGAAGATCGCCGCGTAGCGCTCGAGGATCTGCTCGCCCTTCTTGTTGAGCTCGATGATGTAGTCCGTCGTGTCGCGGTAGAACTTCAGGTACTCCTCGCGCGGATACTCCACCCGACTGGCCGTCTTCTCGACGAAGCCGAAGGGGTCGATGGGCCGCAGGTGCAGGGCCCGGCACCCGAGGGACTTGTACGTGTCGACGATCTCGCGGCCGCGGGAGAGGGCCTCGCGCGTCGTCGTGAGCAGCGCCTCCACGTGGTAGAGCGACGGGTCGAGGCCGCGCTCGATGTAGGCCTGGTTGATCCGGTTGATCCAGTGCACGGCGGCCTTGAAGGCGCTCGACGCGATGAGCTTGCGCTGCTTGTCGTGCAGGTGCTCCGGGCCGTCGATGCTCGTGCAGATCTGCACCTTGTGGTCGAGCAGGAACGAGAGCTTCTCCTCGTCCATCAGGGCGAGGTTGGAGACCATCGTGAACTCGATGCTCTTGCCGACCTCGAGCGCGCGCCGCTGCCCGTACTCGATGGCGTGCTTCACGACCTTGAAGTTCACCAGCGGCTCGCCGCCCTGGAACTCGATGGTGATGAAGGGCGACGGGCTCCCGAGCGCGAGCTCGATGGACTTCTCCGCGACCTCCGCGCTCATGTCGGTGTGCACCGCCTCCATGTCGGCGCGCGAGGCGTGGCAGTACACGCAGGTCTCGTTGCACCGCAGGGTCACGATGAGCATGTGCAGGTTGGGCCCGTTCTCGAGGAACTTCATCCTCTTCTTGAGCCGGGCCACCGCCGCCGGGACGTCGAACTCCGACCGGATGAGGTTGGCCACCTTCAGGCGGTCCCACAGGTCGGTGCCGCGCTCGACGGTGCCCTCGCCGAAGGCCTTGAACTCCGGCGCCGTCAGCACGACCCAGTCGCCCTGCGCGTTGGTCACCACGAACGAGCCGCTCACCTCGCGCACCCGGAAGAACGCCGGGAAGGTCACGCTCGGCTTCTCGATGCCCGCGAGCATCACGACAGCGCCTCCTTGCGCGTGAGCCCCAGCGCGTAGTTGCCCAGCTCCAGCGCGATGCGCCGCTCTCGCTCGGGCTTCTTCGCGGTGATGCGCACCACCTGGTGGTCGCCCTCGTCCGCCACTTCGAAGCGCGCGAAGCGCTCGTACACCTTCACGGCGCTGGCCAGCGCCGCGGCCGGATACAGGTCCCGATGGAAGCGCCGCTCGATCACGGCTTTCCTTCCGGCGCGCCCTCCGCGGGGGCCTCGCCGGCCACCTCCGCGGGGGTCTTCTTCTTGTACTTCTCCTCCCAGGACATCGCGATGCCCAAGGGGTCGTCGAAGGCTTCTTCGGTGAAGTCGAAGTTCGCCAGGTCGTCGAGCGAGGGCTCCGCCGGGGTCGCCGTCGCGCCCGCCAGCGCCTGCATGGTCACCGTCTCCAGGAGCACCCGGTTCTCCTCGACGATCTTCTGCCGCCACGCCTGCGTGAGCAGCTCGTTGGCGAACTCCCCGGCCATCTGCCGCAGGGCGCCTGCGTCTGCCGCGCCCTTCTTGTCCGTGAGCGTCACCGAGACCGAGCCGGCCTTCGGGCGATCGAGCAGCACGAAGCAACGGTCGATGAAGATGTAGGCCGCCCCGTAGACGGCCTCCAGCGGGTACACCGCCGCGTCGACCGTCAAGGTGACCGACCCGTCGGCCAGATCGCCCACGGCGAGGTCCTTCGGAAATCCTTCAAACATCAGTGTGCTCATCGCGAAAAGCGCCTCATGGACTCTGCCGTAGGCCTCGGCGGCCCTTTGCAAAGAGGTTTCCGAGTTTGCACCGACGTACACCCCACCCGCAAGGAAGCCCGGGGGGCCGCCCCGTGGATTTCCCCGTTCAGCGAAGCTCCGCAGTCTGCCTCAACCCCCGCAACACGTTGCGTAGCAAGGTCAGGTTTTGCGCAATCGAACCCACCACTGGTTGCTCGTCGATGGGGTCACGTCCCAGCGGTCGATGAGCGTCAGCCCGGTCGGCGCGAGCGTCGCCAGCGCCTCGTGCGCGTCGTCGTTGCGGTAGTGCTCGAAGCTCGCGGGACCGCCCTCGGCCCGCGCCGCCTGCTTCCGGGAGCGCACCAGCCCGAAGGCCACGTTGTCGGCCACCAGCAGCGTGCCGCCCGGGCGCAGCGCCCGCGCGAACGACGACGCCGCGCGCGACGGATCCGCCAGGTGGTTCCAGCTGCGGAGCACCAGCACGTGGTCGAAGCGCTCGGCGGGGTCGATGCCCTCAGCGGTGCCCACGCGGAGCGTCGCCCAGGGCCACCGCGTGCGCAGCCCCGCCACCTGCGCCGCGTCCGGGTCGACCCCCACGTACGTGATCGACCCGGACGCCGCGAGAGCGCCCAGCACGTCGCCGTACGGCCCGTGCCCGCAGCCGACGTCGAGCACCGCCCCGCGGAGCCCCGCCAGCATCGCCGCCACCACAGCGTCGTCCCGTGAGAACACCTCGTCCCCCGACGGGTCGAACAGCCCCGGGCAGCGCCCCCACGCCGGGCAGCCGTCGCAGACCGCGCTGCGCTGGAGCTTGCGCAGGTCGGCTGCGAAGTCGTCGGGCGCGGGCTTGTCCGAGACGTCCAGGTAGACCTGTCCCTCGCGGTGCTGCACGGTGACGAGGTCGTCGTCGGAGAAGTCCGCGGTGTCCGTCGCGAAGGCCGCCACGCGGTCGGCCCGGCGCAGGAAGATCGACCGCCCGCGCGGCCACCGCGTCGGCCCGGCGCGCAGCACGGGACAGCCCTCGGGCCCCTCCGAGGTGAGCGCTCCGACGCCGCCGCGCAGCGTGTAGTGGAACGAGTTCGATCGCGGCCGGGCGCTCATCGGGCGGACGGAGTGTATGCTCGTTGGGCCTGGTGACCATGAAGCCCGCCCCCTCCGCGCCGGTAGGACCCCGAGCACCGCGCGACCTCACCATCCCCGATGAAGGGTCATCCTCGGCGCGCGAGGTGCTCTCGGCGGCCATGCGCCGCGGCCTCGCCGAGCTGCGACGGCTCCCGGCGGCGCTGCCCTGGACCGCGGACGAGCGCGCCGAGCACCACGCCTTCGCGCGCGCCGTCGAGGCGCTCTTCGCCACCGCGCCCGGGCTCGCCGCCAGCCTGGTGCGCCGCCCGACCGTCGGCACCCTGCTGCGCTGCCTGCGCAAGCCGACGCCCGCCGACCCCGGCCGCGCCCACGCGCTCGCCCGGATGCTCCGGGCCCAGATCGCCTTCGAGCTCGCCGGCCTCGACGCGCTGCCCGAGCCGATCGAGCTCGGCGCGCTGCCCGAGCAGGTGCTGTCGATCCCCGCGAACCTGGCGCTGCGCTTCCCCGCGGACGTGCGCGCGGCGCGCTTCGCCTCCGGCCGGGTCACCCTCGTCCGCCCGCACGGCGAGGAGACCTACGCGCTCGCCGCGTGGTCCGACGACGACGACGACGCGCGGCCGGACTTCGTGACGCGACCCTACCGCGCGATCACCCCGACGCTGCACCTCGCGCTGGCCGACAACAACCCGCTGCAGATGAGCGAGGCGCACCCCGACAAGGTCGGCAACGCCATCGACCTCGGCGGGCGCGACGCCGACGAGTGGCGCGCGACGCTGCGCGAGGCGCTCGACCTCGTCGCCGCGCACCTGCCCACGCTGCGCGCGGAGATCGACCTCTTCCTGCACCTCGTCGTGCCCGTCGGCTACGACGAACACAAGCACCTCTCGGCCTCCTACCAGGAGGCGCTCGGCACCATCTACCTCACGCTCCACCCCAACCTCATGACGATGACCGAGGCGGTCATCCACGAGTTCTCGCACAACAAGCTCAACGCGATGCTCGAGCTCGACCCGCTGCTCGAGAACGCCTTCTGGCCCCTCTACGCCTCGCCCGTGCGGCCCGACCCGCGGCCGCTCCACGGCGTGCTGCTGGCGGTGCACGCGTTCCAGCCCGTGGCGCGGCTCTACGAGCGCATGACCGCCGCGGGCCACCCCCGCGCGCAGAGCGCCGACTTCCAGCGGCGCTTCGCGCAGATCCGGCGGATCAACCACGCCGGCGCCGAGGTGGTGCTCGCTCACGGTAGGCCCACCGAGACCGGCCGCGCGCTCCTCGAGGAGATGCGCCGCTGGGATGACCACTACGGCGCGCAGGAGCCCTGAGAACGACTTCGCTCGCGACGCAGGCCCTGCGGGCGGGTCAGACCGCGCTCAGCGCCGCCATCGCCGCGCGCACCGCGCCCGCGATCTCCGTCGAGGCCGCGCCCGCAGGGCGCGCGAGGCGGTACCCGCCGGTCACCCCCGCGCCCTTCACTGCGAGCGCCAGGGTGACCGTGTTGCCGTCCGGCGCCTCCAGCGCCACGGAGGCCTCGCGCCCCTCGGAGGCCACCTGCACCTCCCGCCACCGCAACGCACCGAAGGGCGCCTTCGCCCGCAGCCGCCCCAGGCACTGCGCCAGGCGCCGGTCGATGCCGCGCCCCAGGGACCCGCCCCGCGCGCCCTGGAACCCCGCGTCCTCGGCCACGGTGTGCAGCACGACGACGTCGTCGCCCGCGCAGAGCCGCTCCATCAGCGCGCGCAGCAGGCCCACCAGGGCCGCGCCGCCGTCGTGCGCGTCGAGCAGGTGGAGGGAGAAGCGATCGGTCGCCGCGACGCCGCCGGCGCCCTCGCCGCCGCGACGCAGCGCCACCACGGCGAAGGCCCCGCCGGCGCCGCCCAGGCGCAGGGTCACCTCCCCGTCGCGGGAGTTCTCGTGGACGGTGAGGGCGGCGAAGGGCGCGGGCGGAGTCCACCCCACGAGCCGCGCCACCAGCGGCCGCGCGTGCATCACGAAGAGGCGCTGCCGGGGGTCGAGCACCGCGAGCCGCGCGACGGTGATGGGGCTGAGCTCTTCGGTGCCGTGGTGCCGCGCGTAGGTCTCGAACACCCCGGAGCACTGCCCGTCGAAGACGCACGACGCGCACGACGCGAGCTTGAGCTTGTCGCGGCGCTTCACCTCGTACTTGTCCCAGGCCTCGCTGAGCTGGTCGCGCTCGTCCACGGTCACGGTGAAGGTCGACTCGCCGTCGTGGTGGATCCACGGCGCGAGCCCGGGCGCGACGCAGTACGGGAGGTTGCCGATGTTCACGTCGAAGCCTGGGCGCTCGCGCTCGAAGCGCTCGATCATGGCCGTCAGCGGCGCGACCATGTCGCCGTAGCGCGGGAGCATGTCGCGCATCTCGTCCTCGGTGCGCACGCCCGCGTCGAGGGGCCGCACCATGTCCAGGTGCAGCTGCTCGACACCGAAGGGTAGAAGCAGCGCTGGAAACTCCGACACGGAGGCGAAGTTCGACCGCACCACGCACATGTTCACGGTGATGCGCTGGCCCCGCTCGCGGAGGTTGGCCATCGTCTCCCGGAGGCGCATGAACGACCCGAGCTTCTTCGTCGTGCGCTCGTGCGAGAGCGCCGTCGCGCCCTGGAAGGACAGCCGCCAGACGAAGTTGCCGCCGGTCGCGAGCACCTCGTCGACGAAGGTCATCCGCGCGGTCTTCACGCCGTTGGTGAACAGCACCACCTCGTCGAAGCCCATCGCCACGGCGCCGCGCACGACGTCGAAGAACCCGGGCTGGATGGTGGGCTCACCCCCGAGGAGGGTGACCTTGCGCATCCCGAGGCCGCGGCCCTCGCGGAGCTTCTCGAGCACGGGCCCGGCTTCGATGGGGAAGGCCTCCCGCATGGCGGTGCGCTGCCCGCTCACGCAGAACACGCAGCGGTTGTTGCACATGTGACCGAGCTGGATCTCGAACTGCCGGTCGGGTTCCACGGGAGGCGAGCATAGTGCGTTCGGGGAGCGGGACGGTGGCGGGGGTGACGGGAAGTGCTGACGAAGGTGTGTAGGTATGTGTGCGCAGAAGGGTGAAGTCTTGGGTCTCCCTCTGCCCTTGAGGAGGCAGACGGAGAGCCTCCAGGCTCGATCGGATGCCTCCGGAAAAAAGGTTCCTTATAAGGAACCTTTTAAGAGGGAATTTCTCGACGAATTCCTGAGTGATTACGGATAGTTCTAGATCCGTGCCAGCGGGGGTCTGCCGGTTCTTGCTACATTTGCGTAGGGTGTCTGCCGGTTCCTGCCACATTTGGCGTCAGGGTCTGCCGGTTCCTGCCACATTCCGCCTCCCTGGGGCTGCGTAGGGGTCTGCCGGAATCTGCAACATTTCAGCAGCCGAGGTGACCTGTTGGGGTCTGCCGGTATTTGCTACATTAGCAACCCCTTCAGAGCAGCTATGCAACAGTTTCAGCGGGGGTCTGCCGGTTTTTGCTACACGATGCAACACGGCCTCAACGCAGCTTGTGGAGCGCCTCCAACAGGCTCTGCTTGAGCTCCTCGTCCGCGGCGCGCTCGGCGCGAAGGACCGTCCAGCGTGAGACGCCCAGCATTTCGGCGGCCTGCTCCTGGGTCCAGTTCTTGGCCTTGCGCCACGTGGCGAACTCGCCGCCGGTGAGGATCGACGGCGGCGCCACCGTCTCCGGCGGCATGATCCCGTGGATCATCCGCTCGCGGGCCCACTGCGGCTGGTAGAGCCGACAGCGGCCCTCCAGGCTCCAGGGGTGTTCGCTCTCCCACTCGTAGCGCCCGAGCCCACCCACTCGCTGCAGGGCGTCCATGCTCTGGCGCAGGGTCGTCCAGGCCTTGCTGGGTCGACCGCGCACGTCAATGCCTGCGGCCTCCAGCAGCTTCGCGCCGGTCAGGGTCACGTAGTCCACCGCGTCCGAGAGCGACCAGCGCCAGCGGATCGGCAGGATGAGCCCCAGCGCCAGGGCGTGCGGCTGACGGATGTGATCGATGCGGGCGAGCTCCATGGGGGCCGGCGCCCAGAGCCGCCCGATCTCGCCGCTGGCCTTGCGCACGCCCTCGTAGAGCACCGGGTGGATCACCAGCTCCATGCCCTCCAGGGCCCACTCGCTGCCCTGCATGGCCTCGCCGCGCTGCGTGACCGCGAGCACCGGGCCGCGCAGACGCACGGTCCCGTCGGGGTGGTAGATCGCGAGCTCCATCCGGGTGAGGGCCTCGACCTCCGCGGCCACGGTGGTGCGCACCTTCGGGTCGCGGCGTGAGCGGTCGGCGTAGCCCAGCGCCGCGAGGTGGTCCTCCAGGCGCCAGCGGATGCGGCCGGTGCGGCCGGCGTCGGTGAAGAGGAGCTGCAGCGCGGCCCAGTGCCGCAGGCCCTGCCAGTGCTTCCACTCGCGCACCGCGTGGACGATGCGCTCCGGGAGGTCCTGCACGCTCAGCCGCAGCCCGAGCTGCTTGCCCGGGTACAGGATCTCCGCCCACCCGTCGCGCACGGGCGTCTTGCGCACGCGCCGGTCCTTCGGGAGGTCGCGCATGCCGGAGAGCATCTCGTGGTGCACGGCGCCCGCGTCGAGCGCGATGATCTGCCGGCGCTGCGCCTCGCGCACCTCGAGCTCCGCGCTCGCCAGCAGCACGCACGCGTGCACGTCCCAGTGCGTCAGCGCGGCCTTGAGCTCCTCGTCGGCCTGGATGATCCCGCCGTCGAAGAGGGCCTGCGTCGCGCTCGCCTCCGCGCTCTGCAGCGGCGTGAGGGTGCCGTCGAGGAAGGCCCGGGCGACCAGCTTCGCGTGCGGGTCCTTGGTCTGGTCGAGGACCATGGCCACGTCGCGCAGCGCGAGGTTGACCGGCCAGCTCCAGGTGACGTCGTCCTGCTCGGCCGCGAGCGCGAGGGGGATCTGGGCCGGCGGCAGGGTCTTCCAGCGCGTCGTGTCCCCGTGCCAGAGCAGGCGGAAGAGCCAGCGCTCGGCCGCGCGCTCCAGCACCGCGGGGCGCGTGCGGCGCTCGATCGCGAAGGCCTCGATCTGCTCGGAGAGGGCGCTCATCGCGAGCTCGGCGGCCTCCTCCAGCCGCCGGTCCTTGGCGGCGGCGGCGGCCCAGGCGCGCAGCGGGGCGCTCTCCGAGGCCAGGGCGCGGGCGACGATGCGGTTCAGCCGGTTCAGGAACACCGCCGAGGCGATCACAGCACGATCTCCCTCGGCCCGTCGGTCGACGAGAACGTGTGCCCGTTCCACTGCAGCTCCGCGCGCCCGACCGGGCCGTGGCGGTTCTTGGCGAGCACCAGCACGCGGCTGCGTCCGCCGTCCGCGCCCCGCGACAGCACCATCACCCCGTCCGCCGCGTACTCGATCTCGCCGGACTCCTTGCCGAGGCCCACGAGGTCGACCGGGTCGCGGGCGGGGTCGTTCACCAGGTCGGCGTAGTTCGCCCGCGCGGTGCTCGAGAGCACCAGCACCACGGCCCCGAGGTCGCGGGCGAGCGAGCGGGCGACGTAGGAGACCCGGCCCACCGCCGTGCGCGGCTCCTCGCCGTAGCGCCCCGCGCAGAGCTGCAGGTAGTCGATCACGATGATCGCGGGCTTGAGCGCCCACGCCCGGGCCGCGAGGGCCTCGGCGCCGTAGCCGAAGGGCGGCCCGCACTCGGTGTGAAACGGGATCTGCTCGGCGGCGCGCGCGGCCTCCAGCACCTGGGCGACCTCCACGTCGTCGAGCGTCCCGCGCAGGATGCGGCTCCACGCGACCCCGGAGAGCGTGCCCATCACCCGCGCGGCGAGGTCCTGCCGCGACAGCTCGAGCGCGAGGTAGAGCACCGACTGGCCGCGCCGCGCGGCGTGCACCGCGACCTGCACCGCCCACTGGGTCTTGCCCGAGCCGGTGCCCCCGACGAGCACGTACATGCCCGGCCAGAGGCCCCCGCCGAGGAGCGCGTCGACCGGCGCCCAGGGCGTGCCCATGGCGGTCTCCTGGCCCGTCCGCCGCGCCCACATCGTGTCGAGCATCGCCTCGACGTCCTGGCCGACGCGGTTGGCGCTCTGCAGGTCCTGCGTGGCGCCGAGCGAGCGGTCGAGGGCGAGGCGCACCGCGGGCAGCGCCTCACCGCCCATCAGCCGCTGCGAGGCCGCCTGGTAGGCCGACAGCGCCCGTCGCCGCTCGGCCAGGTCGGAGACGATGCGCGCGTGCGACTCGCAGTGCGAGAGCGTCGGGATCTCATCGGTGAGCTCGCCCACGTACTGCGCGCCGCCGACGGTGTTCAGCCGGTCGCGTACGCGCAGCTCGGCGACCACCGTGAGCACGTCCACCGCCTCGCCGCGCGTGTGCAGCGCCAGCAGCACCTCCCACAGAAGCGCGTGCCGCGGGTCGTAGAAGTCCCCCGACCTCAGGATCGTCGCGAGCCGGGGGATGATCCGCTCTTGCCCCTCGCCGTCGAGCAACGCGGCCGCGAGCACGGCCCGTTCTGCCTGCAGGTCGGCGAGCGGTTGGGTGCTCCAGGAGGTCTCCGTCATGCCGTCGCGTCGCCTTTCCTCAATGCGCGGCGACCGTAACAACACCCGTTCCAGGCGTCGCCATTTCGCCCGACGACCGGTGAGGGGGTACCTCGCACCCTCGAGCGGTCGCAGGCGCCCCGCAGGTGATGGGGTGGGTCGAGTCCGCAACCGTTGCGTAGGTCTGCAAGAAAGTCCGCTGGCAGGGCAGATCATCCTGCAGGAAAATCAACGAAACATCTTTCTGCGGAGCAATGTTGTATGGAAATACGAAATAACGGAGAAAGAGGCGGTCGTAGACCATGGATTGCGGAGACAATTTTGCCAGGCACGGAGCGGGCAAAGTGAGGTCTTACCGATGGTTTAGAGGTAGGCAGGTAGAAAGTTCCTGGAGATTGTCTTCCGAGGAACTGTTGTAGCCTCCCGCTCGGCTCGATGGTCCTCGGTATGCAGGTTGCTGGCCCCTAAAGGTGGATCTCAACTCAAGGTCGAGAAATCTGCGGTGAGATCCATCAGGTTAACGAGCGCATCCACCGGTATCCTCGCGACAATTGCGTTGGAGGAGCGGGGAGTTTGATGAAGGTCCGGTGGACACCAACAGCGATCCTGGTTGCAGCACTGCTGGCCCTCACGGGCTGCGGTGGCGGCGGCTCGCTCGTTGGGTTCGAGGACGCCTCGGTCACCATTGCGTTCGACGCGCCCGCCAGCATGGACGCCAGCGACGACCTGGGGACCAACATCGACGGTGCCTCCGACCTCGTCGAGACCTCCGAGCAGACCGACGGCCCGGTCAGCACCTGCGAGGACCTCGACGGCGACCGCTACGGTTTCGGCATCGGCTGCATCAACGTCGACTGCGACGACACCAACGCCGGCATCACCGACCAGTGCTACTGCGGCCGCCTGCCCAACACGCGCGCGGGCTGTCTGTGCCGCCTCGGCGACCAGCCGCGCCCCTGTGACCTCGACAACGACCTGACCTACAGCGAGACCGAGACCTGCAACCTCGGGCAGCGCACCTGCGATCCGGTGCCCGGCAACCCGGAGGTTGGGCAGTGGTCTGCGTGCCGCCGGTGGCGAGAGGACTTCCCGTCGCCGACGCGCTTCGTCGGGGTGGTGTCCCAGTGCCCAGGCAACTGCTCGCCCCAGTGCCGCCACCAGGTCATCTGCCCGGAGACCGGGGACGCGATCCCGTCCGGGTCTACGAACGTCGTCGTCGCCAACTCCGCGCACGCGGTCTTCTGCCCGGGCGGCGCGGGCATCCGCGGCGGCATCACCTCGACCTGCACCAGCTCCTCGGGCGGCAACTACACCCGCGGGACGTCCCCGCTGACCTGGCGCGACGCCTGCGCGGCGCCCGGCCACCAGACGGTGCTGGTCAACTCCGACGACGGCACCATCCAGCTCCCGCTGCCGTTCACCTTCCGCTTCTACGGGTCGCCCTTCGTCACGGCGGGCATCTCCGCGAACGGCATGGTCTCGTTCGTCGACCCGACGTACTGGTGGGTCAACAGCACGCTGCCCACGGGCGACGTCGCGAACACGATCTTCGCGTTCTGGGACGACGTCTACAACCGCGGCGGGGAGTGCATCGCGGTGTACGGCAGCTCGCCCAACCGCGAGTACGTCGTCCAGTGGAACGACCAGTTCTTCTATCCGCCCGGCTCGTCCAACGCGACCGAGCACATGACCTACCAGACGGTGCTGGCCGAGACGACCAACACCATCGACGTGCTCTACAACCAGATGGAGGGCCAGGGTGACCGCGCCACCGGCAACGGCGCCACCGTCGGCATCCAGCAGGGGACGGGGTCGTCCTTCGACCTGGTGGGCTTCAACTCCGCGGGCGTCACGCCGGCGGGCCGCACCATCCGCTGGACCCCGTCGACCGGCTCCACGGTGTGCAGCACCGGCATCTACCGCCGCGTGTACGAAGGGACGACCTGCAACGGCATCGATGCGCCGTTCTGGGGCCAGTTCAACTTCTCCACGGTCGTGCCGCAGGGGACGAGCATCGAGTTCCGCGTGCGCGTGGCGCAGAGCGCGCCCGGGCTCGCGGCCGCGACCTGGACCCGGCTGCCCAACGCGCCCAACGGCACCCCGATGGCGCCTACGAGCCTCGACGTCGGCGCCGCGATCCGCGCGGCCATGCCGACGGCGCTGGGGGCGGATCACTTCCCCTTCCTCGAGCTGCAGGCGACGCTGGTCCCCTCGCCCGACGGGACGCTGGCGCCGACGCTGATCTCGACGGAGGTGCAGTTCACCTGCGCGCCGACCGAGGAGATCACCTGCCGCATGGGCGCGCAGTGCTTCATCGCCTCCGACCCGTGCCGCCGCGGTGTCATCAACTGCCTCAACTCCGCGGGCGGCCGGCCCGTGGAGAACTGCGTGGACGCGGGCGCGCAGCCCGCCGGGACGGTCTGCGGCGTCGGGTCGGTCTGCAACAGCGCGGGCGTGTGCGTCCCCTGCAACGAGGGCCAGGCGTGCAGCACGGGCCAGGCGTGCAGCACGGGCCGCATCTCCTGCTCGACGGGCACTCCGGTCTGCGCCGTCGCCACGCAGCTGCCGGTCGGCACCGTCTGCGGCGGCAACACGGCTGTCTACACCCGCTCGCGCCCGTCGCCCCTGACCTGGGTCAACGTGTGCGGCCTCGCCGGGCACCAGACCTTCCTCGCCAACAACGACGACGGCACGACGGGCGAGAACCTGCCGTTCACCTTCCGCTTCTACGGCAGCCCGTACACCTACGTCGGCATCGCCTCGAACGGCACCTTCTCGTTCGTGCTGCCCACGTTCACGTGGGTCAACAGCACGCTCCCGACGACCGCCGTCGAGAACAGCATCTTCGGGTTCTGGGACGACGTCTACCAGCGCAACGGCATCTGCACGGCCACCGTCGGCACGGCCCCGCTGCGCCGGTACATCGCGGAGTGGGAGGACAACTTCTTCTATCCGCCGGGGTCGTCGAACGCGAGCGAGCACATCACGTTCGAGATCAGCCTGTCCGAGGGCTCCAACGCGATCGACGTCCTCTACAACCAGATGGAGGGCCAGGGGGACCGCGCCACCGGCAACAGCGCCACGGTCGGCATCCAGCGCGACACCGGCTCGTCCTTCGACCTCGTGGGCTTCAACACCGCGGGCATCACCTCGGCGGGCAGCTCCATCCGCTGGCTGCCGGGCACGTCGAGCGTCTGCAACGCCATGGCGAACTGCGTGCCCTGCGCCAACGGCGCCCCGTGCACGCTGCCCGGCGTGTGCGTCATCGGCGTGCTGGACTGCTCCACCGGGTCGCCGGTGTGCACCAACGCCGGGACGCGGCCCCCCGCGGCGGAGGCCTGCAACAACGTCGACGACGACTGCGACGGCCTGATCGACGACGGCGTCTCGCAGGGCTGCTACTCGGGCCCGTCGGGCACCAGCGGCGTGGGCATCTGCCGCGCGGGCTCGCAGGTCTGCACCGCGGGCGCCTGGGGCACCTGCGCCGGCCAGGTGGTCCCGGTCGCGGAGACCTGCAACAACGTCGACGACGACTGCGACGGCGTGATCGACAATGGCGTCACGCAGGGCTGCTACACGGGCCCGTCGGGCACCAGCGGCGTGGGCGTGTGCCGCGCGGGCTCGCAGGCCTGCAGCGCGGGCGCCTGGGGCGCGTGCACGGGCCAGGTGCTCCCGGGCGCGGAGACCTGCAACAACCTCGACGACAACTGCAACAGCGTCGTCGACGATGGCGTCACGCAGGGGTGCTACACGGGCCCGTCGGGCACCAGCGGCGTGGGCGTGTGCCGCGCGGGCTCGCAGATCTGCAGCATGGGCGCCTGGGGCGTGTGCTCGAGCCAGGTCACCCCGGTGCCCGAGCTCTGCAACAACCTCGACGACGACTGCAACGGGGCCATCGACAACGGCGTCGCGCAGGGGTGCTACACGGGCCCGTCGGGGACGCGGCTGGTGGGGCGCTGCCGCGACGGCCTGCAGTCCTGCGCCTCGGGCGCGTGGGCCGCGTGCACGGGGCAGACGCTGCCCGCGGCGGAGACCTGCAACAACATCGACGACGACTGCGATGGCATCGTCGACGATGGCATCGCCCAGACCTGCTACACGGGCCCGCCGGGGACGAGCGGCGTGGGCATCTGCCGTAACGGCTCGCGCACCTGCTCGGGCGGCGTGTTCGGCGTGCTGTGCCCGGGCGAGCAGGTGCCGCTCACGGAGACCTGCAACGGGCTCGACGACGACTGCGACGGCATGGTCGACGAGGGCCTCGGCACCACGACCTGCGGCGCCGGCCTCTGCCAGCGCACGGTCAACAACTGCGTCGGTGGCGTGCCGCAGGTGTGCATGCCGGGCGGCACGGGCACGGAGGTCTGCGACGGTCTCGACAATGACTGCGACGGCACCGTCGACGAGGGGCTGACCCTGGCCTGCTACACGGGCCCGTCGGGCACCAACGGGGTCGGCGTCTGCCGCGGCGGGACCTCGACCTGCAGCGCGGGCGCCTGGGGCAGCTGCGCCGGCCAGGTGGTTCCGTCGGCGGAGCGCTGCAACGGCCTCAACGACGACTGCGACGGCAGCACCGACGAAGACTTCCCGACGCTGGGCAACACCTGCTCGGCGGGCTTGGGCGCCTGCGCGCGCGTGGGCACGATCATCTGCCGCGCGGACGGCCTGGCGACCCAGTGCAGCGCCAGCCCGGGCATGGCGGTGACGGAGATCTGCAACAACATCGACGACGACTGCGACGGCATGGTCGACGAGGGGCTGACCCAGGGCTGCTACGGCGGCCCTCCGGGGACGGCCGGCGTCGGGGCGTGTCGCGCGGGCTCGCAGACCTGCGGCGCAGGCATTTGGAGCGCGTGCACGGGTGAGGTGCGCCCGGCGGTCGAGACCTGCAACAACGTCGACGACGACTGCAACGGCGCGGTCGACAACGGCATCACGCAGTCCTGCTACACGGGCCCGTCGGGGACCAACAACGTTGGCCTCTGCCGCCCGGGCACGCAGGTCTGCAGCATGGGCGCCTTCGGGGCGTGCACCGGCCAGACCCTGCCGACCGCGGAGCGGTGCAACAGCCTCGACGACGACTGCGACACGGCCGTCGACGAGCCCTTCGTCGTCGCGCGGTCGTGCGCCCACTACGTCCGGACGCTCCCCAGCGGGGCGTACACGATCGACGCCGACGGCCCGGGCCCGGCCGCGCCGTTCAGCGCGTACTGCGACATGACGACGGACGGTGGCGGATGGACGCTGGCGCTCAAGTCGAATGGCGCCAGCGGCACCTTCAGCTACGGCTCGGCGCTCTGGACCAACGGAACGCTGCTCAACCCGACCTCGACGGATGCCTCGCAGACCGAGGCGAAGCTCCAGCCCTTCACGGTGACGGCCTTCGATCAGGCCCTGCTGGTCATGGACACCGGCGGTACGGTGCGCAGCGCCCGCCTCGATGTCGGCGCGCGCCCGAGTTTCCTGTCGGCCTTCAGCGGCGGCTTCATCGGGACGGGGGTTCCGCTGGGGTCCTGGTACAACCTCGTGCCTGGCGCCGGCGTCCAGCCGTACTGCAACACCCAGGGCATCAACGCGCCCACCTCCTGGCTGCAGGCGCGCGTCGGCCTGATCATGAACCAGGAGAACGACTGCGGTTCTCCCGACACGATGATCGGCATCGGGATGGGCGCCTCGGGGCCGTGGTCCTCCGTGCCCACCACCGGCGCCTTCTGCGGGTGCTGCAACACCGGCGGCTCCTGCAGCAATTACACCTCCTTCGGCTACCTCTACGTGCGGGACAGCGCCGCGGTGCCTGCGGTGTCCGCAGGATCTCCGCTCGGATCGACCTGCACCGCGGGCATCGGCGCCTGCCTCCGCACCGGCGCCTTCGTCTGCACCGCGGACGGCATGGGCACCCGCTGCGGCGCCACCCCAGGCTCGGGCGTGGTCGAGACCTGCAACAACGTCGACGACAACTGCAACGGCCTGATCGACGATGGCGTGACCCAGGGCTGCTACACCGGCCCGCCGGGGACCCAGGGCGTGGGCGCGTGCCGCCCGGGTACGCAGGCGTGCAGCGTGGGCGCGTGGGGCGTCTGCATCGGGCAGGTGCTCCCGGCGGCGGTGGACATCTGCAACAACATCGACGACGACTGCGACGGCCTGGTCGACGAGGGGCTCGGGACGACCTCCTGCGGCATCGGCCCCTGCGCCCGCACCGTCAACAACTGCGTCGGCGGCGTGGCGCAGACCTGCGTGGCCGGCGCCCCGACCACCGAGACCTGCAACGGCATCGACGACGACTGCAACGGGGTGATCGACAACGGCGTGACCGGGACGTGCGGGACGGCGTCGAGCATCGGCACGCTGAACATCGGTGGGACCCTGACGATGAACTCGTTCGTGCCCGCGCCGGCGGGGAGCGAGGTCTGGCTCTCGGTGGTGATCCCGCCGCTGTACCCGTCTGGTACCCGTCTGCAGGGTCAGGGGTCGCCGCGCATCGCGCTGACCTCGGGTGACCCGACCGTGCAGATGGAGGTCCGGACGAGCTGCGGGGTCGGCTCGGCGTGTGGCACGACGACGAACTGGGTGTTCGTTGACAACGCCGGAACGACGGACCTCCAGGGCTATGCCTCTCGTTCGGTGGCGTGGCCGAGCACCGCGTACGTGCGTCTGTTTCGCTCGGCGGGCGCGACGATGTGCGCGCCCTTCGTGGTGACGGCGACGCGGCCGACGTGCTCGTCGCTGAGCGCCGAGATCTGCGACGGGATCGACAACGACTGCAACGGCCTGGTGGACGAGGGCTTCTGCCGCATCGGCGGCACCTGCTTCTCCAACAACCAGCTGAACCCGGCCAACAACTGCCAGGTGTGCAGGGTCACGGCCAATGCGTCGGGTCCGACCACCTGGGGCAACGTGGCCTCGGGCACGGTGTGCCGCCCGGCCTCGGGCAACGGCTGCGACGCGGCGGAGGCCTGCAACGGCACGGGCTCGGCGTGCCCGGCGGACATCGGCGTGGCGACCGGCACGGTGTGCCGCGCCTCGGCGAACAACGGCTGCGACGCGCCGGAGACCTGCAACGGCAGCGCGGCGGCGTGTCCGACGGACGTCGGGTTGACCGCCGGGTCGGTGTGCCGCGCCTCGGCGAACAACGGCTGCGACGCGGCGGAGGTGTGCACCGGTAGCAATGCGGCGTGCCCGGCCAACGTCGGCGTGGCGAGCGGTACGGTGTGCCGCGCGTCGGTGGGCAACGGCTGCGACGCAGCCGAGGTGTGCACCGGCAGCTCGGCGGCGTGTCTCCCGGACGTGGGCGTGGCGAGCGGTACGGTGTGCCGCGCGTCGGTGGGCAACGGCTGCGACGCGGCCGAGGTGTGCACCGGTAGCAATGCGGCGTGCCCGACGGACATCGGCGTGGTGAGCGGCACGGTGTGCCGCGCGGCGGCGACCAACGGCTGCGACGTGGCCGAGGCGTGCAACGGCACCGCGGCGGCGTGCCCGATCGACCTCGGGGTGACGGCTGGCATGGTGTGCCGCGCGGCGGCGGCCAACGGCTGCGACGCGGCCGAGATCTGCAGCGGGACGGGCGCGGGTTGCCCGGCGGACGTTGGCGTGGCGAGCGGTACGGTGTGTCGCGCGGCGGTGGCCAACGGCTGCGACGCGGCCGAGGTGTGCACCGGCAGCGCGGCGGGCTGCCCGGCCAACGTGGGCGTGGCCAACGGTACGGTGTGTCGCGCCTCGGCGGGCAACGGCTGCGACGTGGCAGAGACCTGCAACGGCTCGGCGTCGGCGTGCCCGACGGACATCGGCGTGGCCAACGGCACGGTGTGTCGTGCCTCGGCGGTCAACGGCTGCGACGTGGCGGAGACCTGCACCGGCAGCTCGGCGGCGTGCCCGGCGAACAACGGTGTGGCCAACGGTACGGTGTGCCGTGCCTCGGCGGGCAACGGCTGCGACGCGGCGGAGGCCTGCAACGGTACGGGTTCGGCCTGCCCGGCGGACATCGGCGTGGCCAACGGCACGGTGTGTCGCGCCTCGGCGGTCAACGGCTGCGATGTGGCGGAGGCCTGCAACGGCAGCGCGTCGGCGTGCCCGTCAGATACCGGTCTGGCCAACGGCACGGTGTGCCGCGCTTCGGCGGTCAACGGCTGCGACGTGGCGGAGACCTGCAACGGTACGGGCTCGGCGTGCCCGGCGAACAACGGCGTGCCCAACGGCACGGTGTGTCGCGCCTCGTTGGGCAACGGCTGCGACGTGGCGGAGGCCTGCAACGGTACGGGCTCGGCGTGCCCGACGGACATCGGCGTGGCCAACGGCACGGTGTGTCGCGCCTCGGCAGGCAACGGCTGCGACGTGGCGGAGAGCTGCAACGGCAGCTCGTCGGCGTGTCCGGCAGACACCGGTCTGGCCAACGGCACGGTGTGCCGTGCTTCGGCGGGCAATGGCTGCGATGTGGCGGAGGCCTGCAACGGCACGGGCTCGGCGTGTCCGGCCAACCTGGGTCTGGCCAACGGGACGGTGTGCCGCGCGTCGGCGGGCAACGGCTGCGACGCGGCGGAGGCCTGCAACGGCTCGGCGTCGGCGTGCCCTGCGAACATCGGTGTGGCCAACGGCACGGTGTGTCGCGCTTCGGCGGGCAACGGCTGCGACGTGGCGGAGGCCTGCAACGGCAGCGCGTCGGCGTGCCCTGCGGACATCGGTGTGGCGAGCGGCACGGTGTGTCGCGCCTCGGCGGGCAACGGCTGCGACGCGGCCGAGGTCTGCACTGGTAGCGCGGCGGGCTGCCCGGCCAACGTGGGTGTGGCCAACGGGACGGTGTGTCGCGTGGCGGTGGCCAACGGCTGCGACGCGGCGGAGGCCTGCAACGGCACGTCGGGCGCGTGCCCTGCGGACATCGGTGTGGCGAGCGGTACGGTGTGCCGCGCTTCGGCGGGCAACGGCTGCGACGTGGCAGAGACCTGCAACGGCTCGGCGTCGGCGTGCCCGACGGACATCGGCGTGGCCAACGGCACGGTGTGCCGCGCTTCGGCGGGCAACGGCTGCGACGTGGCGGAGACCTGCACCGGCAGCTCGGCGGCGTGCCCGGCGAACAACGGCGTGGCCAACGGCACGGTGTGCCGCGCTTCGGCGGGCAACGGCTGCGACGCGGCGGAGGCCTGCAACGGCACGGGCTCGGCCTGCCCGGCGGACATCGGCGTGGCCAACGGCACGGTGTGTCGCGCCTCGGCGGTCAACGGCTGCGACGTGGCGGAGACCTGCAACGGCAGCGCGTCGGCCTGCCCGTCGGACAACGGCGTGGCCAACGGCACGGTGTGCCGTGCGTCGGCGGGTAACGGCTGCGACGTGGCGGAGACCTGCAACGGCACGGGTTCGGCGTGTCCGGCCAACCTGGGTCTGGCCAACGGCACGGTGTGCCGTGCTTCGGCGGGCAATGGCTGCGATGTGGCGGAGGCCTGCAACGGCTCGGCGTCGGCGTGCCCTGCGGACATCGGTCTGGCCAACGGTACGGTGTGCCGTGCTTCGGCGGGCAACGGCTGCGACGTGTCGGAGGCCTGCAACGGCACGGCGTCGGCGTGCCCTGCGGACATCGGTGTGGCCAACGGGACGGTGTGTCGCGCTGCGGTGGCGAACGGCTGCGACGCGGCGGAGAGCTGCAACGGCACGTCGGGCGCTTGTCCGGCGAACATCGGTGTTGCGAACGGCACGGTGTGCCGCGCTTCGAGCACGCCGTCGAACATGACCTGCGACCCGCAGGAGACGTGCACCGGTAGCGCGGCGGCGTGTCCTGCGAACACGGTCCTCCGTCCTCCGACGCCCGAGACGTGCAACCTCGTCGACGACGACTGCAACGGCGTCGTGGACAACGGTGTGACGACGACGTGCGGTACGGCGACGGCGCTCGGTACGCTGAACCTCGGCACGACGCTGACGGCGAGCACGTATGTCCCCGCGCCTGCAGGGAGCGAGGTCTGGTACCAGGTGGCGATCCCGCCGCTGTACCCGTCGGGGACCCGTCTTCAGGGCCTGGGCGCCCCGCGGATCACGCTGACGTCGGCGGACCCGACGATCCAGATGGAGGTTCGGACGAGCTGCGGCGTGGCGTCGGCGTGCGGGCCGACGACGACCTGGGTCTTCGTGGACAACGCCGGGATGGCGGATCCGCAGGCCTACGCGTCTCGCTCGGTGGCGTGGCCGGACGCGGCGTACGTTCGTCTGTACCGCACGGCGGGCGCGACGATGTGCGCGAACTTCGTGGTGACGGCGACGCGCCCGGCGTGCACGGCGGTGGCGGAGACCTGCGACGGGATCGACAACGACTGCGACGGCCTGGTGGACGAGGGCTTCTGCCGCATCGGTGGCAGCTGCTTCACCAACGGTCAGATCAACCCGGCCAACAACTGCCAGGTCTGCACGACCACGACGACGGTATCGGGTCCGACGACCTGGGCGGGCGTGGCCAACGGTACGGTGTGCCGCGCCGCGGCGGCCAACGGCTGCGACGTAGCGGAGAGCTGCAACGGTACGGGCTCGGCCTGCCCGGCGGACATCGGCCTGGCCAGCGGTACGGTGTGCCGCGCGGCGGCGGCCAACGGCTGCGACGCGGCGGAGGCCTGCAACGGTACGTCGGCGGGCTGCCCGGCCAACGTGGGCGTGGCCAACGGGACGGTGTGTCGCGCCTCGGTGGGCAACGGCTGCGACGCGGCGGAGGCCTGCAACGGCACGTCGGGCGCGTGCCCGGCGGACATCGGTGTGGTGAGCGGCACGGTGTGTCGCGCCTCGGCGGGCAATGGCTGCGACGTGGCGGAGAGCTGCAACGGCACCGCGGCGGCGTGTCCGGCGAACAACGGCGTGCCCAGCGGCACGGTGTGCCGCGCCTCGGCGGGCAATGGCTGCGACGCGGCGGAGGCCTGCAACGGCACGGGCTCGGCGTGCCCGGCAGACATCGGCGTGGCCAACGGGACGGTGTGTCGCGCGTCGGCGGTCAACGGCTGCGACGTGGCGGAGACGTGCAACGGCTCGGCGTCGGCGTGCCCGACGGACAACGGCGTGGCGAACGGCACGGTGTGCCGCGCGGCGGTGGCCAACGGCTGCGACGTGGCGGAGACCTGCAACGGCACGGGCGCGGCGTGCCCGACGGACAGCGGCCTCGCGAGCGGTACGGTGTGTCGCGCGTCGGCGGTCAACGGCTGCGACGTGGCGGAGACCTGCGGCGGCACGGGCGCGGCGTGTCCGGCCAACCTGGGTCTGGCCAACGGCACGGTGTGCCGTGCGTCGGTGGGCAACGGCTGCGACGCGGCGGAGGCCTGCAACGGTTCGGCGTCGGCGTGCCCGACGGACATCGGCGTGGCGAGCGGTACGGTGTGCCGCACGGCGGTGGCCAACGGCTGCGATGCGGCGGAGAGCTGCAACGGCAGCTCCGGGGCGTGCCCTGCGAACATCGGTGTGTCCAACGGGACGGTGTGTCGCGTGGCGGTGGCGAACGGCTGCGACGCGGCGGAGACCTGCAACGGCAGCTCCGGTGCGTGTCCTGCGGACATCGGTGTGTCCAACGGGACGGTGTGTCGCGCGGCGGTGGCGAACGGCTGCGACGCGTCGGAGACCTGCAACGGCTCGGCGTCGGCGTGCCCGGCGAACATCGGCGTGGTGAGCGGTACGGTGTGCCGCGCGTCGGTGGGCGTCTGCGACGTGGCGGACACGTGCAACGGGACGGCGTCGGCGTGTCCTGCGGACGGTGTGGTCGCGGGCGGGGGTCCGTTCCCGAGCACGGGCGTGGAGGGCGCGTTCGCTCCGGTGTCGAACACGGTTCTGACGCCGGGCGTGCACAACTTCACGACGATCACCATCCCGTCGGGCGTGACGGTGACGACGAGCGGGAGCGGCCTGCTGGACCTCCGCGCGTCGGGCGCGGTCTCCATCGCGGGCACCATCGACCTGAGCGGCGCGACCGGCGGCACGGGCGTCGGGGTGACCTGCTATGTGGGCGGCGGCGGCGGCGGTGCGACGGGCAACGTCAACGGCGTGGGCGGCAACGGCAACGGCGGCTGCTACGCGGGCGGCACGGGCGGCAGCGGCGCGTCGGGCGGCGGCGGCGGCGGTCGGTCGTGCACGGCGGGCGGCGGCGGCTTCGGCGGCGGCTCGGGCGGCGGCGTGTGCGACCCGGGCGGTGGCGGCGGCGGGTACGCGGGCGGCGCGGGCGCTGGCGCCTGGGCGCTGGTGGGCGGCGCGGGTGCCTCGTCGGGTGGTTCGACGGGCGGCGGTTCGACGGGCGGCGGCACGCCGTCGACGGTGGGCGGCCCGGGTGGCGTGGCGGCTGGTGTGTACGCGGGCAGCCCGGGCGTCTGGTCGGCGTGCACGTCGTGGGCGGCGCCTGGCGGCGGCGGCGGCTCGATCGGCGCAGTGGCCGCGGGCGACCTCGCGGTGTCGACGACGTTCCAGCCCGGCTCGGGCGGCGGCGGCGGCGGCGGTCAGTGCCAGAACTGCGGTTTCCCCGGCGGCGGCGGTGGCGGCGGCGGCGGCGGCGCGCTTCGCATCGCGACGAGCAGCTCGCTGACGGTGACGGGCACGCTCCGGGCGAATGGCGGTTCGGGCGGTCCGACGTCGCAGGGCTCGGGCGGTGGCGGCGGCGGCTCGGGCGGCGTGGTGTACCTGGACGGCTCGGTGGTGGCGGTGAGCGGCACGGTCCAGGCCGTGGGCGGTGGCGGCGGCTCGGCTAGCGGATGCAGCCAGGGCGGCGCTGGCGGTCTGGGCCGCATCGTGGTGAGCGCACCGACGAGCTCGTGCTCGCTGACGGGCTCGTTCAACCCGCCGCTGGTGAGCGGGTGCAACCCCTCGGGCGCCGTGGCGGGTCGTGCGTACGTGGTGGCTCGTGCGTCGTCGGGCACGGTGTGCCGCGCCTCGGCGGGCTCGTGCGACACGCAGGAACTCTGCAACGGCGTGTCGCCGGTGTGTCCGGCGGATGCGTTCGTGTCGTCGGGCACGGTGTGCCGCGCCTCTGCGGGCAACGGCTGCGACGCGGCGGAGAGCTGCACGGGCGCCTCGGTGAACTGCCCGGCGGACGTGGGCGTGGCGAACGGCACGGTGTGCCGCGCGTCGGCGGGCAACGGCTGCGACGTCGCCGAGAGCTGCAACGGCACGGCGTCGGCCTGCCCGGCCAACAACGGCGTGGTGAGCGGCACGGTGTGTCGCGCGGCGGTGGCCAACGGCTGCGACGTGGCGGAGAGCTGCAACGGCACGGGCGCGGCGTGCCCGACGGACAGCGGCCTCGCGAGCGGTACGGTGTGTCGCGCCTCGGCGGCGAACGGCTGCGACGTGGCGGAGACCTGCGGCGGCACGGGCGCGGCGTGTCCGGCCAACCTGGGTCTGGCCAACGGCACGGTGTGCCGCGCCTCGGCGGGCAACGGCTGCGACGTGGCGGAGACGTGCAACGGCAGCGCGTCGGCGTGCCCGACGGACATCGGCGTGGCCAACGGGACGGTGTGTCGCGTGTCGGCGGGCAACGGCTGCGACGCGGCGGAGACCTGCAACGGCAGCTCCGGGGCGTGCCCTGCGAACATCGGTGTGGTGAGCGGCACGGTGTGTCGCGCGTCGGCAGCCAACGGCTGCGACGTGGCGGAGACCTGCAACGGCAGCTCCGGTGCGTGTCCTGCGGACATCGGTGTGTCCAATGGGACGGTGTGTCGCGCGGCGGTGGCGAACGGCTGCGACGCGTCGGAGACCTGCAACGGCTCGGCGTCGGCGTGCCCGGCGAACATCGGCGTGGTGAGCGGTACGGTGTGCCGCGCGTCGGTGGGCATCTGCGACGTGGCGGACACGTGCAACGGGACGGCGTCGGCGTGTCCTGCGGATGGCGTGGTTGCGGGCGGGACGTCGTTCCCGAGCACGGGCGTGGAGGGCGCGTTCGCTCCGGTGTCGAACACGGTTCTGACGCCGGGCGTGCACAACTTCACGACGATCACCATCCCGTCGGGCGTGACGGTGACGACGAGCGGGAGCGGCCTGCTGGACCTCCGCGCGTCGGGCGCGGTCTCCATCGCGGGCACCATCGACCTGAGCGGCGCGACGGGCGGCGTGGGCGTCGGGGTGACCTGCTACGTGGGCGGCGGTTCGGGCGGCGCCACTGGGCTTCCCAGCGGAACCGGCGCCTCGGGTAATGGTGGCTGCGCGAGCGGCGGCGGCGGCGGCTTGGGCGCGAGCGGCGGCGGCGGCCAGGGTCGCACGTGCAGTGCGCCGGGCGGCGGCTTCGGCGGCGGCGGCGGCGGCGGCGTGTGCGACGCGGGCGGCGGCGGCGGCGGCTACGCGGGCGGCGGCGGCGCGGGCGGTTACTACGAGACCGGCGGCGTGGGCGGTTCGTCGGGTGGTTCGTCGGGTGGCCTCGGCGGTTCGTACACTGGCACCTCGGGCTTTGGCGGCGGCGGCGGTTCCGCGAGCGGCGTCTACGCTGGCAGCGTGGGCGGTGGTCCGGCCTCGTCTTGCTACACGTACCAGGGCGGCGGCGGCGGCGGCGGCTCGATCGGTGCCGTGGCGGCGGGTGATCTGGCGGTGGCGACGACGTTCCAGCCGGGCTCGGGCGGCGGCGGCGGCGGCGGCCAGTGCCAGAGGTGCGGTTGGCCGGGCGGCGGCGGCGGCGGCGGCGGCGGCGGCGCTCTTCGCATCGCGACGAGTAGCTCGCTGACGGTGACGGGCGCGCTCCGGGCGAACGGCGGCAACGGCGGTGCTTCGTCGCTGGGCTCCGGCGGCGGCGGCGGCGGCTCGGGCGGCGTGGTGTACCTGGACGGCTCCGTGGTGACGGTGAGCGGCGTGGTCCTTGCCGTGGGCGGCGCCGGCGGCGTGGCGAACTGCAGCATCAACGGCGGCGCTGGCGGTCTGGGCCGCATCGTGGTGAGCGCCCCGACGAGCTCGTGCTCGCTGACGGGCTCGTTCAACCCGCCGCTGGTGAGCGGGTGCAACCCCTCGGGCGCCGTGGCGGGTCGTGCGTACGTCGTGGCTCGTGCCTCGTCGGGCACGGTGTGCCGCGCCTCGGCGGGCTCGTGCGACACCCAGGAGGTCTGCAACGGCGTTTCGCCGGTGTGTCCGGCGGATGCGTTCGTGTCGTCGGGCACGGTGTGCCGCGCCTCGGCGGGCAACGGCTGCGACGCGGCGGAGACCTGCACGGGCGCCTCGGTGAACTGCCCGGCGGACGTGGGCGTGGCCAACGGCACGGTGTGTCGCGCGTCGGCGGGCAACGGCTGCGACGTGGCGGAGAGCTGCAACGGCACGGCGGCGGCCTGCCCGGCCAACAACGGTGTGGTGAGCGGCACGGTGTGTCGTGCCTCGGCGGGCAACGGCTGCGATGTGGCGGAGGCCTGCAACGGCACGGGCTCGGCGTGCCCGGCGGACACCGGTCTGGCCAACGGCACGGTGTGCCGCGCTTCGGCGGGCAACGGCTGCGACGTGGCGGAGACCTGCAACGGTACGGGCTCGGCGTGCCCGGCGAACAACGGCGTGCCCAACGGCACGGTGTGTCGCGCCTCGTTGGGCAACGGCTGCGACGTGGCGGAGGCCTGCAACGGCACGGGCTCGGCGTGCCCGACGGACATCGGCGTGGCCAACGGGACGGTGTGCCGCGCCTCGGCAGGCAACGGCTGCGACGTGGCGGAGAGCTGCAACGGCAGCTCGTCGGCGTGTCCGGCAGACACCGGTCTGGCCAACGGGACGGTGTGCCGTGCTTCGTTGGGCAATGGCTGCGATGTGGCGGAGGCCTGCAACGGCACGGGCTCGGCGTGCCCGGCGAACATCGGCCTGGTGAGCGGTACCGTGTGCCGCGCTTCGCTGGGTGTTTGCGACGTGACGGAGACCTGCAACGGGACGGCGTCGGCGTGTCCTGCGGATGTTGTGGTCGCGGGCGGGACGTCGTTCCCGAGCACGGGCGTGGAGGGCGCGTTCGCTCCGGTGTCGAACACGGTTCTGACGCCGGGGGTGCACAACTACACGACGATCAACATCCCGTCGGGCGTGACGGTGACGACGAACGGGAGCGGCCTGCTGGACCTCCGCGCGTCGGGCGCGGTCTCCATCGCGGGCACCATCGACCTGAGCGGCGCCGCGGGCGGCGCGGGCGCCATCAACCGCGGCTGCTACTGGGGCGGCGGCAGCGGCGGCGCGACGGGCAACGTGAGAGCGCCTGGCGCTGCGGGCGTCAGCGGCTGCGGCGCTGCGGGTAGCGGCGGCATCGGCGGCGTCGGCGGTGTCGGTCCTGGTCGCTCGTGCAACGCCCCCGGCGGCGGCTTCGGCGGCGGCGCGGGCGGCGGCGTGTGTGACGCGGGCGGCGGCGGCGGCGGCTATGCGGGCGGCGGCGGCTCTACGGGCTGGGGCTTCACGGGCGGCGTGGGCGGCTCCAGTGGCGGCTCGTCGGGCGGCGCCGGCGGCATCTGGATGGGCATTCCGCCGCGCGGCGGCGTGGGCCCCGGCTCGTACTCCGGTGGCGATGGCGTGTACCTGGGCGCGAGCTGCAACGGCGTGCCGGGCGGCGCGGGCGGCTCGATCGGCGCGGTCGCGGCGGCGGACCTCGCGGTCGCGACGACGTTCCAGCCTGGCTCGGGCGGCGGCGGCGGCGGCGGCCAGTGCGCGGACTGCAACCAGCCCGGCGGCGGCGGCGGCGGCGGCGGCGGCGGCGCGCTTCGCATCGCGACGAGCGGCTCGCTGACGGTGACGGGCACGCTGCGTGCGAACGGCGGCGCGGGCGGCAACACGTCGTACGGCTCGGGCGCTGGTGGCGGCGGCTCGGGCGGCGTGGTGTACCTGGATGGCTCGGTGGTGGCGGTGAGCGGCACGGTGCAGGCCGTGGGCGGCGCCGGCGGCGTGACGACCTCGTGCATCGCGAACAACGGCGGTGCTGGTGGCCTGGGCCGCATCGTGGTGAGCGCTCCGACGAGCTCGTGCTCTCTGACGGGCGGGTTCAACCCGCCGCTGGTGAGCGGGTGCAACCCCTCTGGGGCGGTGGCGGGTCGTGCGTACGTGGTGGCTCGTGCGTCGTCGGGCACGGTGTGCCGCGCCTCGGCGGGCTCGTGCGACACGCAGGAACTCTGCAACGGCGTGTCGCCGGTGTGTCCGGCGGATGCGTTCGTGTCGTCGGGCACGGTGTGCCGCGCCTCTGCGGGCAACGGCTGCGACGCGGCGGAGAGCTGCACGGGCGCCTCGGTGAACTGCCCGGCGGACGTGGGCGTGGCGAACGGCACGGTGTGCCGCGCCTCGGCAGGCAACGGCTGCGACGTGGCGGAGAGCTGCAACGGCACGGCGGCGGCCTGCCCGGCCAACAACGGTGTGGTGAGCGGCACGGTGTGTCGCGCCTCGGCGGGCAACGGCTGCGACGTGGCGGAGGCCTGCAACGGTACGGGCTCGGCGTGCCCGGCGGACACCGGTCTGGCCAACGGCACGGTGTGCCGCGCTTCGGCGGGCAACGGCTGCGACGTGGCGGAGACCTGCAACGGTACGGGCTCGGCGTGCCCGGCGAACAACGGCGTGCCCAACGGCACGGTGTGTCGCGCCTCGTTGGGCAACGGCTGCGACGTGGCGGAGGCCTGCAACGGCACGGGCGCGGCGTGCCCGACGGACATCGGCGTGGCCAACGGGACGGTGTGCCGCGCCTCGGCAGGCAACGGCTGCGACGTGGCGGAGAGCTGCAACGGCACCGCGTCGGCGTGCCCGGCCAATAACGGTGTGGCCAACGGCACGGTGTGTCGCGCTTCGGCGGGCAACGGCTGCGACGTGGCGGAGAGCTGCAATGGCACGGGCTCGGCCTGCCCGGCGGACACGGGTCTGGCCAACGGCACGGTGTGTCGCGCTTCGGCGGGCAACGGCTGCGACGTGGCGGAGAGCTGCAACGGCACGGGCGCGGCGTGTCCGGCCAACCTGGGTCTGGCCAACGGCACGGTGTGCCGCACGGCGGCGGCCAACGGCTGCGACGTGGCGGAGAGCTGCAACGGCACGGGCTCGGCGTGCCCGGCAGACGTGGGCGTGGCCAACGGTACGGTGTGCCGCGCTTCGGCGGGCAACGGCTGCGACGCGTCGGAGACCTGCAACGGCAGCGCCTCGGCGTGTCCGGCGGACATCGGCGTGGCCAACGGCACGGTGTGTCGCGCCTCGGCAGGCAACGGCTGCGACGTGGCGGAGAGCTGCAACGGCACGGCGGCGGCGTGCCCGGCCAATAACGGTGTGGCCAACGGCACGGTGTGTCGCGCCTCGGCGGGCAACGGCTGCGACGTGGCGGAGAGCTGCAACGGCACGGGCTCGGCCTGCCCGGCGGACACCGGCGTGGCCAACGGCACGGTGTGCCGCGGGTCGGCGGGCAACGGCTGCGACGTGGCGGAGACCTGCAACGGCACGGGCTCGGCGTGTCCGGCCAACCTGGGTCTGGCCAACGGTACGGTGTGCCGCGGGTCGGCGGGCAACGGCTGCGACGTGGCGGAGAGCTGCAACGGCAGCGCGTCGGCGTGCCCGGCGGACCTCGGCGTGGCGAACGGGACGGTGTGTCGCGGGGCGGTGGCCAACGGCTGCGACGTGGCGGAGTCCTGCAACGGCAGCGCGTCGGCGTGCCCGGCGGACCTCGGCGTGGCCAACGGGACGGTGTGCCGCGCTTCGAGCACGCCGGCGAACCAGGGCTGCGACCCGCAGGAGGTCTGCAACGGCACGGGCGCGGCGTGCCCGGGCAACACGGTCCTCCGGACGGCGACGGCGGAGACGTGCAACAGCGTCGACGACAACTGCAACGGCGTGGTCGATGACGGCACCGCGACGGTGTGCGGCTCTGCGGTGAACCTGGGCTCGCTCACGGCGGGCACGAGCACGTCGACGACCGGCTACGTGGCGGCGCCGGCGGGCTCCGAGCGGTGGTATGTGCTGGCGTTCCCGGGCACCAGCGGCGGGTCGCCGACGATCACGCTGTCGGGCTCGGGCGTTGCGGGCAGCCCGTCGATCCGGATGGAGGTTCGCACTTCGTGCGGGGCCGCGCCGTTCTGCTCGGGCACCCCGGGCACGACCTGGGCCTTCACCGACAACACCGCGGGCACCGGGTTCTACACGCGCAACGTCGCGTGGCCCGCGACGGTCTATGTGCGCCTGGTGCGGACCACGGCTGCGACCACCTGCGGCAACTTCGTCATCAACGTGAGCCGCTGAGCCCGCCGCGCGGCGCTGGGCCGCGCGGCCTTCTCTGATACGATCGCGCATCCCCGATGGCCCCACCCCGTACACGGCTCATGACCGGCAGCGTCTTCGCCGGCTACCGCATCGTGCGCCCGCTCGGAGAGAGCAGCGCGCGCGGCGATCTGTACCTCGCCACCCGCCTCGCGACCGCCCGCTCGTGCGCGCTTCGGGTGCTCCCGGCGGCGCTCGTGGCCGACCCGGAGGGGGCCGCGCGCTTCGAGGAGGTCGGCAGCCTGCGCGCGGGCATCGACAGCGGCCACGTCGTCGACCTGATCGACGCGGGGGTGGACAAGGCCAGCGGCGCGCCGTGGTTCGCGATGCCCTTCTTGAAGGGCAAGACGCTCGAGAAGTACGCCGACGCGCCGCTCTCCCAGGACGACACGCTGGAGGTGCTCGCGCAGCTCGCCCACGCCCTCAACGCCATGAACGTCGTCGGCTGCGCTCACGGCACGCTCGACCCCGAGCGCATCGTCCTGCTCGAGGACGAGAGCTACGGCAGCCCCTTCACCCTCAAGGTGCTCGACTTCTGGACCGAGGCCCTCCTCCGCGAGCGGCTGCGACCCTACACGCCCGACGACGGGGCGCTGCGCTGGGTCGCGCCCGAGCTCCTCGACCCGGACGTCACCCCCACCCGCGCGGCGGACGTGTGGTCCTTCGGGCTGCTGGCGTTCCGGCTGCTGACGGGGGTGTCGTACTGGCAGGGCGTGGGCGCCGCCCTCCGGGCGGAGGTCACCGCCGCGCCCCTGGAAGACCCCAGCCGCCGCGCCCGCGCGCTCGGCCTCCCCGACACACTGCCCGATGGCTTCGACGCCTGGTTCGCCCGCTGCGTCGCACGCCCCTTCGACGAGCGCTTCGCCGACGTCGACGCCGCCATCGACCAGCTCGCGCCCCTGCTCGGGGGGGAGTCGATCACCGACGACGACGCGCCCGCGCCCGCGCCGCGCCGGGCCCCCGCGGCCCCGCGGGGTGAGCGCCTCCGGTCGCTGCCGCCCTGGGCGCGCTCGGTCGACTTCATGATCCCGGCCGTCCTGGTGCTCGTCACCCTGGGCGCGCTCGGCGTGCGGCAGATCGTGCGCGCCCGGCGCTCCCCGGCCAATGGCCGCCCGGCGGTCACCGCCCCCGCGGCCCCGGCCCCGACCCCGGGGGCTGCGCCCGCCGCGCCGGCCTTCACCGTGGGCAACCTCGACGAGCGCGCCACCGCCGACCTCGTCCGGCGGCTGGGCGCCGTCCCCCGCGGCCGCCCCGCCTGGGTTGCCGTCACCGCCGACGACCCCGAGGCCACGGCGCGCGCCGAGCAGCTGCGGGCGATCTTCACCCGCGCGGGCTGGGAGGTGCGCCCGCTGCAGCGCTACGCCGGCCGACTGCGCCCGGGGTACTTCCTCTTCGTGGCCGACATGGAGCCGCCGGAGTACGTCACCACCCTCTCCACGGCGCTGCGGGCCAACCGGCTCATCGACGACTTCTTCCGCGGCTACCGCGACTACTACCGCGACCGCTCCGCGGCCGACCCGAACTTCGTCGGGTTTCCGATGGCGCCCGACCAGACCTTCATCCTCGCCGTCGGCCGCACGCCCACGCCGTAGCGCTAGCGCGCGGGCCGGAAGTTGCGCGTCCGGCGCGGTCGGGCGGGCGGCCTGCCGGGGGCGTCCACTGCCTCCGCGGGGCGCTCGGTCGATGGTCGCCGGGCGAGGCGCCAGAGGCCCTGCGCCAGCGCCGCGGCGCAGAGCGCGAGGCCCGCGTGGCCGAAGTAGCTGTAGCGCATGTAGAGGCGGTTCTCGAAGGCCGCGAAGGGCGCCGTCGCTGCCGCGAACCACCCGAGGCCGAAGAGCAGCGCCGCGGCGGGGTCGCGCGCCCAGGCGGGGAGGCGCGCGCGCAGGGCCGCGAGGCACAGGGCCGCGAGGCAGAGGGCGACGAGCCCGGCGTGCGCGGCGCCCGAGGACGCGAGGGCGATCACCCGGGGCGGCATCGCGAGGTCGTCGAGCGGGAGCACCACGGGGTTGAAGAAGTCGAGCAGGTGCGCCGCGTAGCTGGTGAGCGCGTTGTCGAGGGTGGGGCGGTACCCGAAGCCGGTGGGGCGCCGCTCGTTCACGGCGCGGAACACCGTGACGAAGAGGGCCCCCCACACCGCGGCGACCGCGGCGTGCGGCGCGACCGCGGCGGGCGCGCGGCGGGGGTCGTCGAAGAGCCAGGCGTACCCGAGGAGCACCGCCGGGAGGATCACCGCGGACTCCTTGCAGAGCAGCGCCGCGGCGAAGGCGGCGGCGGACGCGGCGACGAGCGGGGCGCGGTCGCCGGGGGGCGCGCGGCGGGCGCGGGCGAAGAGCAGCGCGGCGCCGAGCGAGCAGGTCACCGAGGCCAGCACCTGGAACTCGCAGGTGTTGGTCACGACCTCGACGTGGGACTCGCGCGACACGAAGAGCGCCCCGGCGGCGAGGGCCCACGCCCCGACGAGGCGCCGGGCCAGCAGGAAGAGCAGGAGCCCGTTGGCGAGCACCAGGGCCGCGTTGACGGCGTGGTAGGCCTCGATGCGGTGCGCGAAGAGCCGCCCGCCGAGGTGGTAGTAGAGGTTGGTGGTGAGCGGGCGGTAGAGCCCCGGCCAGAGCCCCGGGCGGGTGAACGCGTCGGCGACGGAGTGCACGCGGGCGGCGTCGTGGCGGAAGAACGAGCGGTCTTCCCAGTGCAGCCGGTGGAGGTTGTCGGCCACGCGGCCGCCGTGGGCGAAGGCGAAGGCGGCGACGAGCACCGCGGCTGCCAGGAGGGCGCTGGTGCGATGGGCGGCGCTGGCCATGGAGGACCCCGAAGCCGATATCATCGCCCCTCCGGCCGCGCCAGCGAGGCGTCGGCGCGAGCGTTCCACGCCACAGGAGCCGACGATTGAAAGGGCAGGACCCGTCCCGGGTGAGAGTGCGCCGAAGACCCCCCGCGGGCCCCGCGGCCGGCGACCGTCCGGGGCGCCCCTCCGACCCACTCCCCCCGCCCGGCGCGCTGCGCCTCCCGGTGCTCGCGCTCTGCGTCGCGCTCGCGCTCGTGGAGGCGCGGGTCATCCGTCAGATGTTCGGCACCCTCTACCGGCTCTCCGTCGACGCCGCCGCCGGGGTGCTCGCGGGCACGCCGCACTGGCGGGTGTTCCAGAGCCGCCAGCTCGGCCCGCGGCTCGTGCAGGCGACCGCCCTCGTCGTGGGCGACTTCGAGCGCGCCCACGTCCTCTGCACCGTCGCGCTGCTCTCCGCCGCGGCCTACCTGGTCTACCGCTCGGTGCTCCGCCGCACCGGCGACGACGCCAGGGCCCTCGTGAGCCTTCTGTCCTTCGCGCTGCTCACGGTGTTCTGCCTGAGCCGCCCGTGGCTCTACATCTGGGACTTCTCGGGCGCCCTGCTCTTCGTGGTCTTCAACGACCTCGTGGCCCGCGAGCGGCGGCCCGGCGCCTTCGCCCTGCTCTTCGCCGTCGCCATCTTCAACCGCGAGAGCGCCCTCTTCCTCGCCGCGTGGATGGTCGTCGACCCGCTCTGCCGCTACGCCGTCGACCGCCTCGCGGGGCGCCCCCCGGGGCCCCTCGACCTGCGCATGATGGCCGCCGGGGGGGCGCTCCTCGCGGCCGGCGGGGCGCTCGTCGAGCTCCTCCGCGACAAGCTCCTGGTGCGGGAGATCGGGCCGCAGATCGTCGGCGGCCCGGTGCCGGGCGCGGGCCCGCGCTTCCACTACATGGTGCCCGACAACCTGCTGGCGCTGAAGGTGCTGGCGCGCGCGCCGCTCGACCTCTCGCTCCACGCGCTCGTGCCCCTCTTCTGGGTCGCCTACCTCGCCTTCTGCGCGCGCCTCGCGTGGCGCGACCCGCGGCGCCTCCTCGGCGTGGCGCTGATGCACGCCGCCATGCTCGCGTCGGCCTTCGTCGTGGGCCTGGTCTTCGAGACCCGCATCTACTTCGAGCTGCTGCCCCTGCTCGCCGTGCACCTCTGGACGGCCGTCGGATCACCGCCCGACCGCCGCTGAGAAGGCTCTCGCCCCGCCCTACCGCGCGGCGCCGCCCGCGTCGCCCAGGTGCGAGCGCGCCTGTCGCAGCAGCGCCACCGCCTCGGCGTCCGTCGGGTCGGCGGCGACCGCCCGCGCGAGCTCCTCGGCCGCCGGCCCGTAGCGCCCGCGGCTCAGCAGGAAGCGCCCCCAGTACCGGAAGCGCCGGATCGTGTTGGGGTCGCTGCGCAGGGCCGTCTGCCGCGCCGTCGCGGCCTCTGCGCCCCGGCCGAGCGCGTCCAGGATGCGCGCGCGGGCCTCGTGGGCGCCGCGGAAGTCCGGGAAGATCTCCACGGCCGTGTCGCAGTGCCGCAGCGCCCCCGCGAGGTCGCCGCGGCGCTCCAGCAGCCCGCAGTACCGCAGCTCGCTCATCTCGTGCCCCGGGTCGGCGCGCAGGGCCTCGCCCAGCTTCGCCGCGGCGCCGTCCAGGTCGCCCTGGCGCGTCAGCGCGATCGCCCAGAAGTACAGGCTCGTCTGCGGCTTCGGGTCGCTCGCCACCATCCCCGACCAGTACGTCGCCATGGCCTCGGGCGTGGCGCGCTGCTCCATCAGCTCGCCCAGCGCGTAGCGGGTGCCCTCGTCGTAGGCCCCGACGCGCACGGCCTCCTGCATCGCCGCGATGGCCTCCGCCCAGCGCCCCGCCGCGCGGTCGGCGCGGGCCTGCGTGAGCAGCTGCCGCGCCCTCGTCGCCGGGTCCTCCACGGCGCCCGCCCCCGCGGTCGCCCGCGCCGCGTCGGCCGGTCGGCCCGCCTCGCGGTAGGCCGTCGCGAGCCGCCGCCGCACCGACTCGTCGTCGCGGTAGCGCGGGTCGTCCCGCATCGTCTCGTAGAGCCGCACCAGCGCGGCGCGGCCCATCGGGCTGCCGGGCTTGTTCTCCATCACCAGGTTCATCACCCGCTCGGCGTCGTCGTAGCGCCGCCGGCGCAGGTAGAGGTCCCCGAGGGTGCGCATCGCGCCCACCACCGCCGAGGCCTCGGTGTCGATGGCGCGCTCGTAGGAGCGGATCGCGCCGTCGACGTCGCCGGCCTCCAGCTGCTGGGTGCCGAGGTTGTTGAAGCTCACCGCGAGGCTGCGCACCCGGAGCGTCTCCAGCGAGTCCGAGCGCACGAGGCACAGCGCCAGGCCCAGCGCCACGCCCGCCGCCGCCGGGGCCGACCGCCGCAGGTCGCCCGCCCGCGCCCGGTCGACGAGCCACGCCGCGCCGGCCACCGCCAGGGCGATGAGCGGCGGCACCATGGGCACGCGGAAGCGGCCCACCACGAAGAAGACCGCCAGCGTGGCGGCGTAGAGCGCCACCGCGGCGGCCACCACCCGCGCCTCGCGCGAGCGGCGCCACCCGACGAGGGCCCCGAGCAGCGCGAAGGGCGCCAGCATCCCGACGCCGAAGAGCGGCAGGCGCAGCACCGCGGAGAAGCGCGCCGACAGCTCGACGTCGTCGTTGTCGGGCGCCTCGAACTGGTGGAACGTCAGCCGCACCTTCTCGAGCGTTCGTGCGGCCGCGAGCCCCGGGTCGGCGGCCACCTCGCGCAGGGCCTCCAGGGCCCAGTAGCGCGACGCGGCGGTGTCGCCCATGCGCGTCTGCCCGGTGCGCCGCTCGGCCTCGGCGCGGAAGTCCTCCTGCTCGAACTGCGGGTCGGGGCGCACGAAGCTCGGCGCGTCGTAGGTGCCGAGGGCGTTGGTGCGCTGCTGGCCGATGTAGAGGTTCTGCCCGGCGTTGGCGGTGGTGAGCACGAACTCCCCGGCCACCAGGGCGTTGCGCATCGTGAGCACCCCCACCACCGCGAGCGCAGCGACGGTGAAGCGCCACGCGCGGCGCAGCGACGGGCGCGCGAGGCGGAGGCGCCCGAGCGGTACGGCCCCGTCGGAGGACTCGCCCTCGCGGGCCGGGGCGAGCGCCAGGGCGAGGGCCGCGGCCGGGATCGCCAGCAGCAGGTTGCCGCGCGCCAGCGCCCCGAGGCCCAGGAGCACCCCGGCGCCCACGGCCGCGCGGTCGGTGCCGCGCAGCAGGAGCACGAGCGCGCCCGAGGCCAGCGTGGCGGTGAGCGTGGCCTTCTCGATCTGCGCCTCGTTGTGGATCAACGGCAGGCACAGCGCGGCCACCAGGGCCCCGACCGCCGCGAGGGCGTTGGAGCCGGTGACCCGGCGGGTGAGCGCGCCCGCGAGCCAGATGTTCACGGCCCCGAGCTCGGCGTGGAAGCAGCGCACCAGCGTGAGGTCGCGGCCGAAGAGGGCGTAGAGCGCCGCGAGCACGTAGGAGTAGAGCGGGTCGACCCAGAAGATCCCGCGGCCGAGCCAGTCGCCCGCCGCGATGCGCTGCGCCCACGCGTCGTAGGCCCGGTGGTCGAGGATCAGCCGCTCGGCCAGCGGGCTCCGCCCGATCGCGACGGCGTGCGCGATGCGCAGCGCGCCCCCGAGCAGCACCGCGGCCCACACCGCCGCGGGCTTCGAGAGCAGCGTGATGATCCGCGCCGCGCGGGGACCGGGGGTCGGGGCCTCCGGGGGAGGCACCTCGGGCGCCGCGGGGAGCTCGTCCGGGGGCTCGACCGGGTCGGGGCGCGCCGCCGGGCGTGGCGCGGGGAGGCGCTCGCGCGGCGAGACCGTGCGGGGCTGCGCCGGGGCGCGGGGGAGACGGTTCGCCATGCGGTTCGGCCGGGGACTTTATCGCATCAGCCCCGGCGCCGTGCAGCGCCTCGCGGCGCGCGGTGCGAACCGTTACGATCGCGCCGATGGGAGGCCGGAAGGCTCGGCGCAGTGATGGCTCGGCCCCCGTGATGCGCCCCCGCAGCGCGCTCGTCGCCCTGTTGATGGCCCTCGGCTGCGCGCCCGGGGCCTCGGTCGTGGGCGGCGCCCCCGCCGACGCCTCGGCGGGCCTGGACGCCGCCGCGGACGCCTCCCCCCTCGACGCGCCGGACGCCCCGCCGCCGCAGTGCCGCCGGGACGACGAGTGCGCCGACGAGGTCGCGTGCACCGTCGACGCCTGCCGCGGCGGGCGCTGCCAGCACGAGCCCGAGCGCTCGCTCTGCCCCGGCGGGTCGGTCTGCGAGATCACCCGCGGCTGCCGCCCGGAGCGCGCCTGCGCCGCCGACGGCGCCTGCCGCGACGACGACCCCTGCACCCTCAACGAGCGCTGCGACCCCGGCCGCCGCGTCTGCCGCGTCGATGAGCTGTCCCCCGGCACGCCCTGCGGTCTCCCGGGCTCCGGCCGGAGCTGCCGCGGCGGCGCCTGCCAGTGCCCCGCCGGGCGCGTGACCACCTGCGACGGGCAGTGCGTCGACGTCGCCACCGACCCGGTGCACTGCGGCCGCTGCGGCGTCGCCTGCGTGGCCGGCGCGTGGTGCCGCAACGGCGCGTGCGGGTGCCCGGGCCCGCAGTCGTACTGCCCCGTGGCGGGCTGCGTCGACCTGCGCGTCGACCCGGGCCACTGCGGCCTCTGCGGCCTCGCCTGCGCCGCGGGCTCGCAGTGCATCGACGGGCGCTGCGTCGCGCCCTGCGCCGCGGGCACCCACCGCTGCGGCGCCGCCTGCCTCGCCGACGACAGCCCGGCGTCCTGCGGCGCCCGCTGCGAGCCCTGCGCGGCGCCCGCCAACGGGTCGGCGCGCTGCGACCGCGCGGGCGGCGCCGCCGTCTGCGGCTTCACCTGCGCGGCGGGCCACCACGCCTGCGGCGGGCGCTGCGCCCCGGACGCCGACGTGGCCTCCTGCGGCGCCCGCTGCGCGCCCTGCCCGACGCCCGCCCACGGCGCCGTCGCCTGCGTGGCGGGGCGCTGCGCGGTCACCTGCGCGGCGGCCTACCACCTCTGCGGCGACCGCTGCCTGGCCGACGCCGACGTGGCCTCCTGCGGCGCCCGCTGCGCGCCGTGCCCGTCGCCCGCGCACGGCGCGGCGGCGTGCGTCGCGGGGCGCTGCGCGATCACCTGCGCGGCGGGGTACTTCCTCTGCGGCGAGGTGTGCTCGGACGGCACCTCGCTGCTCGGCTGCGGGGCGTCCTGCGCCGTGTGCCGTGTGCCCCTCAACGGGCGCGCGGTCTGCGCGGGGGGCGGCTGCGGCGTGGTGTGCGACGCGGGCGCGCACCGCTGCGGCGACGACTGCGCCCGGGACGACTCGCCCGCCTCGTGCGGGGCCCGCTGCGCGCCGTGCCCGGCGCCCGCCCACGCCGCGGCCACCTGTGTGGCGGGGCAGTGCGGCTACGCCTGCGACGACGGCTACGTGCGCGACGGGGCGTCGTGCCGCGCGCTCCCGCGGCTGGTCTGGCCGCCGTCTGCGGTGCGCGTCACGGCGCGTCGGCCGGCGCTGCGGTGGGCGCTCCCGCCGGAGGCCGACCCCGACGCCGCGAGCTCGGTGGTGGAGCTGTGCCGCGACCGCGGGTGCGCCACGGTGCTGGCGACGCTGCCGGCGCGCGGCGGGCGCGGGGCCCTCACCGCCGACCTCCCCCGCGGGACCGTCTTCTGGCGGCTGCGCGCGGCCGGGCTCACGAGCGCGGTGTGGAGCTTCGCGGCGGGCGGCGCGGCGACCCCAGAGGGGGTGACGCCGCCGGGCGGCGCGATGTGGGGCGTGGTGCCGGATTTCAACGGCGACGGCTACGACGACGCGGCGGTGGGGATGCCGTCGCGGGCGGCGCCGGGGCCCGGGGTGGCGGTCTATGCGGGTGGGCCGTCGGGGCCGGCGGCGAGCGCGGCGGCGACGCTGGCGCCCCCGTCGGCCGCGGCGGGCTTCGGCGTGAGCGCGGCGCCCGCGGGGGACCTCAACGGCGACGGGTACTGCGACCTCGCGGTGGGCGCCCCGGGGGCGGCGTCGGGGCAGGGCCGGGTGTTCGTGTTCCTCGGTGGGCCGTCGGGGCTGGGCCCGGCGCCGGGCGCGGTGATCACGGGCCCGGAGGCGGGGGCGGACTTCGGCGCGGTGGTGGCCGCCGCGGGCGACGTCAACGGCGACGGCCTCGGCGACCTGCTCATCGGCGCGCCGGGCGCCGGCCTCGCGGGCCGGGCGTACGTGCACCTCGGGTCGCCGCGCGGGGTGTCCGCGAGCCCGAGCGTCGAGTTGAGCGCCGGCGAGGGCGGCATGCCCCGCTTCGGGGCCGCCGCGGCGGGCGTGGGCGACCTCGACGGCGACGGGTACGGCGAGGTGGTCGTGGGGGCCGACGCGCGCGCCGGGCTCGCGGGGGCGGTGCTGCTGTTCGTGGGAGGGCCGATGGGTCCGGGCGCCTCGCCGACGCTGCTGCTGACGCGGCCCGAGGGCGGGCGCTTCGGCGCGGCGGTGGCGGGCGTCGGCGACACCGACGCCGACGGGCTGCCGGACTTCGCCGCGGGCGCCCCCGAGCAGGACGGCGGCCGCGGCGCGGTGGTGGTCTTCCACGGCGCCGCGGGGCTCCGGCTTCGGGCGGCGCCCCTCCCCGGCGTCGCGGCGGGCGCGGGCGCGGGCTTCGGGGCCGTGCTCGCCGCCGCGGGGGACGTGGACGGCGACGGCGACGACGAGCTGCTGGTGGGCGCGCCGCGGCGCTCGTCGGGCGCCGGGGCGGTGTACGTGTTCGCGGGCGCGGCGGGGGGCCCGGGGGCGACGGCGGCGCAGGTCTTCGAGGGCTCCGCCGGGGCGTACCTCGGGGGCGCGCTGGCGGGGGCGCGCGACCTCGACCGCGACGGCTTCGCGGACGCGCTGCTGGGCGCCGACCGGTTCATGGCCCTCACCGGGCGGGTGACGGTGCTGCGCGGCGGGGCGGCGGGGCTGGCGCAGGCCGCGACCCTCGACGGCCCGGCGATGGGCGGGCGCTTCGGGGCCGCGGTGGCCTCGCGCGAGGCCCTGGCGCCGGGCGTTCGGGCGCTCCGACGTCCAGGCGTCGAGACGTCCAGACGTCTGGACGTCCAGGTTCAGCGCCCTGGGGGTGTGGGCGGGCGGCGCCTCGCGCGGAGCTCGTCGACGCGCACGCGGTAGAGGGCGAGCTCGACGGCGACCCGCTGGCCCCGCACGCCCGCGGAGACGTTCTCGTCGTAGGGGCGGTTGGCGAAGCGGGCGCGGGCCACGAGGTCCATGGGGGCGGCCTCGAGCAGGGCCGCGCAGGCCGGGGCGATGGGCTCGCCGGGCGCCTTGACGCCCGCGCAGGGCAGGCCGCGATAGACCATGAGGCAGTCGGGCGGGTCGTCGAAGAGGGCGCGCACCGCGGGCAAGAGGGGGTCGGGGCGGTCGCCGTGGGTCGCGGGCCGGGTGGCGGTCACGAGCACGGGGCGAAACTCGCTGCGCAGCGCCCCGCGGTCGAGCACGCGTCCCATGCGGGCGAAGCGCAGGTCGTAGCCCACGCCGGGCGCGCCGTGCTCGAGCACGGTGCAGCCCCGCGGGATGCGCGCGCGCGCCGAGCGCACGAAGTCGTACTCGCGGAGGTCGTTGAAGTCCGTGCGGCGCTCGTAGGGGAGGTGCAGCCAGGGGAGGAGCGCGAGGAGGGCGACGAGGGCCGCGGCCGCCCCGCGGGCCCCGAGGCGGGGGGCGCGCGCGGCGACGAAGCCCACGAGGGCGCGGGCCCCGTAGCCCGCGGCGAGCGCGAAGGGCGCCGCGAGGTGCAGGTGGTAGCGCGACTGCATCTCCACGGCGTTGGGGATGACCACCGCGTTGGCGACGTAGAACATGGCCGTCCAGGCGGCGAGGAAGGCCGCGAGGCGGGGCGATCCGTGGCGCCAGAGCGCGGCGAGCCCGAGGAGCGCGAGGCCGAGCGCGAGGGGCGGCGTGATGCCGACGTGGATGAGGGTGTTGAAGCCCGGCCGGGCGAGGCCGCGCAGCGCGTGCAGGAGCGTGCTGGCGCGCAGGCCCTCGGCGATGAGTCCGTGGTTCTTCTCGACGAAGCCGCCGAGGAGGAAGGCCGCGGCGGTGAGGGCGATGAGGGCGGACACCAGGGCCCGCCGGGCGCGCGGCACCTCCGGGGGTTGGAGCAGCCAGACCTGCGCCAGGTACAGCGCCGGGAACATCGCGTTGAGGGCGCGCTGCTCCATCGTGACGAGCATCAGCCACGGGGTCGCGGCGAGGGCAGCGAGGCGCCAGGCGCGGGACGGGTCGCGCAGGCCCTGGCTGATGAGCGCGAAGGTGACCGAGGCGAAGAGCGCCGAGGGGATGAGCCCGGTGTCGCTGTGCGAGAAGCGGATGTGCGCGGGCAGCGCGGCGAGGACGGCGGCCGCCCAGAGGGCCGCCCGGGTGTCGCGCAGCAGCGCCTTCGCGTGGGCGAAGAGCGCCAGGGGGACGAGCAGCGCTGCGCCGAAGGTGTACGCGAGCACCAGGTCGCTGAGGTGGATGCGCCACCCGAGGCGGGACGAGAGGGCCGCGAGGGTGGGGCCCGTGAAGAGCAGCCGCGGGAGGGCGAGCAGGCGGCTGTAGGGCCAGACGTCCATCGTGGTGGGGACGCTGATCGCCAGGCGGTAGAGCGCGCCGGCGAGGACGATCGCGGCGAGGGCGGCGCGCACGCTGCGGGGCTCGTCGCGCAGCGCGCGGGCGGTGACCATCGCGAGGGCCAGCAGCAGGAGGCCGAGGATGAGCGCGCCGTCCTGGAGCCACTGCGACGCCGCCGCGGCCGCGCGCCCGCTCTCGGTGCCGTCGTCGAGCACCGCCGAGCGGGTGCGCCAGAAGCGCCCGGCGTCGTTGCGGGCGAGGTCGGCCACCAGGGCGTCGAGGGCGCGCTCGCCGCCGTCGTCACCGGCGCGCTCGCGCACCACGGCGAAGCTCGCGCTGCGGGCCGAGGGGCGGGCCACGTCGTCGGGGTGCCGCAGGGCCATGCGCGCCGCGCGCCCCGCGGGGCCGTCGATCCGCAGCTCGATGGAGCGCGGGCGGATGGAGATCTCCATCAGCCGCCAGCCGGGGGCGGGGTAGCTCCCCGGCGGGTGCGCGCGGAAGAGGCGCAGCACGTCGGCCTCGCGGCCCGCCTCGATGACGGGCAGCTCGGGCAGGTCGCCGGACACCGAGCGCACGCTCGCGCGGAGGCCCTGGGCGACCCCCCGGTGGGCGCCGCGGGCGAGCGCCAGGCCCAGGATCGCGAGGCCGAGCGCCGCGAGCACGGCGAGAGCGGTCCGACGGAGTGCGGGGGGCGTGAGCAACGGGGCCTCGACGCGCGCCTACGGGCCGACGCGCTGAAGCAGCGGGGAGGCGTCGCCGACGAGCACCTTGAAGCGCACCTGGAGGGGACGGCCCGCGACCTGGAGCGCGGCGTGGCCGTCGAGGCGGCGGTCGACCCAGCGGTCGAGCACCAGGGTGCCCGTCACCGGGGGGGCGGTCGCGCCGTCGTCGCGGAGGTCGCCCGTCGCCGCGGGGGCGCGGTCTTCGACGGGGATGGTCATCGGGAAGGTGTTGCCGAGGCGGCGCCCGCGGAGCAGGAGCGGGTGGCTCGTGGCCTGGATCTCCAGCATGACGGTGCCGTCGGGCAGGGCGCCGAAGCGGACGGAGTGCACCACGCGGCCGTCGCTCACCCACGCCATGGGGATCGACGTCACCCCCGCGGGCAGCTCGTTGGAGACCTCGACGATCGTGCGTCCCTCGTCGCTGCGCTCGGTGGCGATGACCTCCGCGCGCCCCACGGCGAGCCCGTGAAACACCCCCGCGGGGTCGACGCGCCCGGCCGTGGTCGGCTCGACGCGGAAGGTCGCCGCCCGGGTCACGTCGTCGACCCGCGGGTCACCGACGCGGGAGCGCTCGACCCGCAGCGCCACCGTCGCCCCGGGCCGCAGCAGCGCCACGCCCCCCAGCGCGAAAAGGTCGAGCGGCGAGCGGGGAGGGACATCCTCGGCCGGGCGGTCGGGCGGCGCGGCGTCGGGCGGCGCCATCATGGCGGCTGCGTTGTCGACCCCCGCGTCGATCCGCGCGGACACGTCCGGGGGCGGCCGCCGGGGAGCGGGCGGGTCTGGCTGTCGACAGGCCGCCGCGAGGATGGACGCAAGCAGGACGCAACGGCGGCGCGTGGAGAGCGGGGTCATATCCGGTCGTAAGCGTACGCCCGGCGCGGTTCAAGTGCGCTCAGGGCCTCGCGGGGACGGCGGGCCTCGCGGGGACGGCGGGCCTCGCGGGGACGGCGGGCCTCGCGGGGACGGCGGGCCTCGCGGGGACGGCAGGCCTCGCGGGGACGGCGGGCCTCGCGGGGACAACGGGCCTCGCGGGAGCGGCGGGGATGACGACCGGGGCGGGGATGACGACCGGGCCAGGGGGGTCCTCCTGGGGCACGCCCGTCACGAAGGTGTCGCGCGAGCCGGTGCGCACGCACGTGACGAGGGCGTAGCCCGCCTGGCCCAGGGCGTAGGCGGTCGCCACCTGCTGGTTGAAGCCGTCGCTGCAGGCCGTCCCCTGCATCCGCAGGGTGTCTCGGGCGATGCCCCCGTTGGAGACCGCGCGCACGAGCGTGATGCCCCGTCTCTGCTGCGTGAGCTCGCGGTAGATGCGCGCGGCGATGGCGTCTCGTCGTTGGTTTTCCAGGGCCCGCTCGGCGGGGGTGACGTCGCGGGGCGGGACGTCGCGCACCGGGATGTCCCGGGGGATCACGCCCGCGTCCGTCACCCCGCCGTCGAGGCCCGTCGAGCCCGCGCCGCCGTCCGACGCGCGCCGCACGTCGTGGGCGGTGGGCCTCGCGGTGGGCCTCGCGGGCGTCCGGCGGCGCGTGAGCGCGAAGACGACGAGCACCAGCGCGAGGGCCCCGAGCGCGAGGGCGATGGTCTGCCGGGTGGGTCGCATCGGCGTCACCGTAGTCCCTCCCCGCGAGGGAAGTGAAGGGCGACCCGCGGCGGCCCCGTGGTACTACGGTCGCGGACCCGAAGAACGTCCCCCCGACACATCGCCCATGGACGCCGAGTGGATCGCCTTCACCGCGGGACTCAAGCCGGCGATCCGTCGCACGGCGGACCCGGCGGACCTCGACCGCGTCGAGGCGCAGCTCCGGGCCACCGGCGCCGTGGTGCTGCGCGCGGCGCAGACGGCGCTGCTCGGCGCGCGCGAGCAGGGCGTGCTCTACGTCGCCCGCAGCGCGGCGCACGCGGCCGCCCTGCGGGGCGCCGAGGAGGGGGTGCTGCCCGGCCGCGGGGGCGCGGGCGACCCGCGGGCCAGCCACCGGGAGGTGGGGCGCCTGCTGGGCTTCCCGGCGTGCTGCGTGGAGGCCTTCCTCGCGCGCCTCGACCGCGGCGTCGACCGCCTCGCAGAGGGCGGCCCGACGGGGCTCGCCGAGGACTACGTCGCCGCGCGAGGGGCGTGGGTGCCCGCCGCGGATGCGCGGGTCAACCCGCTGCTCATGCCCGTGCGCGCGCAGCTGGTGTCGTTCTACCCGTGCCGCTACGACTGCCCCGCGGCGGTGGCCCTCGCGGAGGCCCTGCGCGCGGCGCTGGCGGCCCGCGGGGCGAAGACCGCCGCGTCGCTGCTGGCCCTGCTCTCCCGCCCGGTGGCCATCGCGCCGGACGGCGCCCGCGCGCTCGTGGCCCTCGACGCCGCGGGGGCCGCCGTCGAGCGGGCCGCCGCGCCGCGCCGGAGCGACGGCGGGAGCGACCCCCGGGACGTCGCCCTGGCCGCGGGGCTCCCCGGCGCCCGGCGCGCCGCGGACGGCGCCCTCGACCGCCCCGGCGCGGTGCTCCCGGTCTGGTGCATCGACTTCGGCCCGCGCGCGCCCGGCGCCGCGGGGTTACGGTAGAGCCCTCATGGCCGACCCCGCGGTGGCGATCCTGCTCTTCCAGGTCGCGCAGAGCCGTAACTTCATCCACGACGACCTGATCCCGGCGCTCTCCTCGGCGCTCGCGGCGCGGGGCGTGCGCAACGAGCTCTTCGAGACCACGCTGCCGGCCATCGACGCCGCCGACGCGGGCGACCTCTCCGCCGTCGACGCGCTCGCGGCGCAGCTCGCCGGGCGCTACGCCGTCTGCGCGTACGTGCGCCTCTGGAGCGAGGCCGTCTTCGCCCGCCTGCGCTCACTCCTGCCGGGGATGGTCTGGGTCTACCTGGGCGACCCCCGGGTGGCCTTCGAGGGGACCACCCACGCCTTTCCCCTCGCGCAGGTGGACACCTTCGTGGCCCTCGCCCGCGCCGTCGCCGCGGGGGATAAGCCCCCCGCGGAGATCTTCGCGCTGCCGCCCATGGAGCTCACCCGCGCGCACGCCGGGAGCAACCTGGTGCGCATCGGCGTGGGCGACCGCCAGCGCCCCGACCGCCCCGCCGTCGTGCACGGCAGCGCGGGCTGCGCCTACAACCAGAGCGTCCTGGAGAACCCGCACTTCCGGGACGTCCCCTTCCCTGCCGAGAGGGTGGTGCTCAAGGGTTGCAGCTTCTGCGCGTCGGGGGGCGTCCCCCGCCGGCCCGCGGGCGAGGTGCTGGCCTCGGTGCTGGCGCAGCTCGACCACGTGCTCGACCACGCGCCCGAGACCGCGCGCATCCAGCTCAACGACCAGAACCCCTTCCCCTACCTGGTGCAGCTCATCGAGCGCCTCGGCGCGCGCGCGGCGCACCCGATGGAGGTGCTCATCGAGACGCGGGCCGACTGGTTCCTCGGGGCGATGCCGGTGATGGAGCGCGCGCTCCAGGGGGCCGAGCGGCACGGGCACCGGATCCTGCTCTTCCTGGTGGGCCTGGAGAGCCTCTCGCAGAAGGAGCTCGACCTCTACAACAAGGGCGTCACCGTCGAGCAGAACGAGCGCACCGTGCTCGAGTGCCGGCGCCTCCGCCGGCGCTACCCCAAGAGCTACTCGGACACCCCCGCGGCCTTCGGGTTCATCCTCTACAACCCCTGGACCGAGCTCTCGGACATCGTGCTCAACCTCGACGCCGCCGAGCGCGTCGGGCTCCAGGAGTTCCGCGGCCAGGTCACCCGCGCCAAGCTCCGGCTCTACCCCGACACCGCGCTCTTCTACAAAGCCAAGCACGAGGGCCTGCTGGCCGAGCGCTTCCCCTACGAGGCCATGGACTCGGCCCGGCGCTACGGCTACGAGGCCGAGGTCCCGTGGCGCTTCCAGCACCTCGCCACCGACCGGGCGTACGGCGTCCACGACGCGATGTTCCGCGTGGTGGGCCGCCACGACGAGGTGCGCATGCTGCGCGAGATCGTGCGCTTCCTCGAGCGCCGCCCCGACCGCTGGGGCGACCCCGTCCCCGACCTCGCCCGCGACGTCGTCCGCTCGCTCGGCTCGCGCTTCCAGCAGATCCGCCACACCTCCCCCGGGGCCGACGGCGCGCCCTCCCCCTCGCCCGCGCGCCCTCCCGCCCGCCCCTCGCCCGCCGTCGTCATCGGCCCGCCCCCGGCCGACGACCGCGCCGGCTGGCAGCGCGTCAGCGCCGCGGCCCGCGACGCCCGCACCCCCGCCGAGGCCCTCCGCGCCCTCGGCCTCGAGGCCCCCGACGGGCTCCCCGCGGACCCTCCCCCGCTCCCCGCCGACCCGCTGCGGGTGGACGTCCCGCGCCTCGAGGTGCTCGCCTACGAGCACGGCCTGAAGCCCGCGCTCTACCTCACCCTCCCCCGCGCCGAGGCCGAGGCCTTCGCCGCGCGCTTCGCCGACCACCACGCCGCGCGGGTCGATTACCTGTTCACGTATGACGCCGTCACCGACGTGCGCGGCCGCGCCCCCGCGGCGCCCGGCGAGGGCACCCACGTCGACCTCTTCCTCTCCCGCGACCCCGCCCTCGTGGCCCGCGCCCGCGCCATCTACGAAGACCCCCGCGGCCCGAGCGAGCACCTCGCCGAGATGGGCGCCATGCTCGGGTACCCGCCGTGCTGCGTGGAGGCCTTCGCTGCCCTCCCCGACCGCTCCAACAACACGGCCATCCGCTACGCCGCGCTCGCGCGCACCCGCCGGCTGGGCCTGCCCTTCGCGCCGGTGCTCAACAACCTCTTCGCGTACGTGCTGCCGTCGTTCCCGTGCTCGTACGGGTGCCCGCGGGCGGTGGCCCAGGCCGAGGCCGTGCTCGACCTGCTGGCGCGCGCCCAGCCCGCCGCGGCGGCGACGCTGCGGGAGGCCCTCGCGCGGCCGGTGCTGTTCTTCGACCACGCCCGCCTCGTGGTGCTCACCGACGCGCGCCAGGACGCCGACGTGCTGCGCTACGGCGGCGTCGTCGGTGGCGTGTCGCCCACGGACGACCGCGCCGTGCGCGACGGCTTCGAGCGGGCCCTCGGGGCGGTGCTCTCCCTCGGCGACGGGCTGCGCCTGACCGACGGCGCCCTCGAGGTGCTGCGCGGCCCCGAGCGGGTGGCGCGGCTCGCGCGGCGGGCGCCGGGCCTCGGCGCGCTCGCGGCCTTCGGGGTGGTGCCCGCGTGACCGCCCTGCTCGTCACCGGCGGCGCGGGCTTCATCGGCGCCAACCTCGTGCGCCGCGCCCTGCGCGACGACGCCTGCTCCGTGGTCACCCTCGACCTGCTCACCTACGCCGGCAGCCTCGACAACCTCCGCGACGTGGCCGGGCACCCGCGGCACCGCTTCGTGCGCGGCGACGTCTGCGACCGCGCCCTGGTCGAGGCCCTGCTGCGAGAGCACCGCCCCGACGCCGTGCTCCACCTCGCGGCGGAGTCCCACGTCGACCGCTCCATCGACGACGCGACGGACTTCCTGCGCACCAACGTGCTCGGCACGCACGCGATGCTCGAGGCCGCCCGGCGCTACGTCGGGTCCGGCGCCGCCCCGCCCGGCTTCCGCTTCGTGCAGGTGTCCACCGACGAGGTCTTCGGCTCCCTCGGCGCCGGCGGGCGCTTCCACGAGGGCTCGGCCCACGCGCCCAACTCGCCCTACGCGGCCTCCAAGGCCGGCGGCGACCACCTCGCGCGGGCCTGGGCCAACACCTACGGCCTCCCGGTGGTGACCACCCACTGCTCGAACAACTACGGGCCGTACCAGTTCCCCGAGAAGCTCATCCCGCTGATGATCCTCAACGCCGTCGAGCACCGCGCGCTGCCCGTGTACGGCGACGGGCAGCACGTGCGCGACTGGCTCTACGTCGACGACCACTGCGACGCCCTCCTGGCCGCGGCCCTGCGCGGCGCCCCCGGGGCCACCTACACCCTGGGCGGCGGCGCCGAGCGCACCAACCTCGCCCTGGTCGAGTCGCTCTGCGCGCTGCTCGACGAGCTCGCGCCCGCGGCGGGCCTCCGCGCCCCGCCCGGCGGCTACCGCGCCCTCATCCGCTTCGTCGACGACCGCCCCGGCCACGACCGCCGCTACGCCGTGGACGCCGCGCGCGCCCGCGACGCCCTCGGCTGGTCGCCCGCGCACTCGCTCGACGCGGGCCTCCGCGCCACCGTGGGCTGGTACCTCGCGCACCGCGGCTGGTGCGACGCCCGCGCCCACGCCCGCGCGCGCCTCGGCCTCGGGGGCGGCGCGTGAAGGGCCTCGTCCTGGCGGGCGGCGCGGGCTCGCGGCTGCGGCCGATCACGTACACCGGCGCCAAGCAGCTGGTGCCCGTGGCCAACCGGCCGATCCTGTTCTTCGTCGTCGACAAGCTGGTCGACGCGGGCATCACCGACATCGGCGTGATCATCTCGCCGGAGACGGGCGCGGAGGTGCGCGCGGCCCTGGGCGACGGCGCCCGCTGGGGCGCCCGGCTCACGTACATCGTCCAGGAGCGCCCCGCCGGGCTGGCGCACGCGGCGCTCACGGCGCGGCCCTTCCTGGGCGACGACGACTTCTGCATGTACCTGGGCGACAACCTCATCGGCGATCCCATCCGCCCGGCGGTGGAGGCCTTCCGGGCCGAGCCCGCCTGGAGCGCCTCGGTGATGCTCAAGGCCGTCGACGACCCGCGGGCCTTCGGGGTGGCCGTGCTCGACGCCGACGGGGCCATCACCCGGCTGGTCGAGAAGCCCGCCGACCCGCCGAGCGACCTCGCGCTGGTGGGGGTGTACCTGTTCCGCCCGTCGGTGTTCGCGGCCATCGCGGAGATCGCCCCGTCGGCGCGCGGCGAGCTGGAGATCACCGACACGCTCTCGCGCATCCTCGCGCGGGGCGAGCACATCCACCACGACGTGCTCGGCTCCTGGTGGCTGGACACCGGCAAGAAGGACGACCTCCTCCTGGCCAACTCCACCGTGCTCGACTCGTGGCTGGTGCCCGCGCGCCTCGGGCTCGTCGACGCCGCGAGCCGGGTGAGCGGCCGGGTGCGCATCGAGGCCGGCGCCGTGGTGGAGCGCTCGACCATCCGCGGCCCGGTGATCATCGGCGCGGGGGCGCGGCTGACCGACGCGCGCGTGGGCCCGTACACCAGCATCGGCGACGGGGTGACGGTGCTGCGCTCGGGCGTCGACCACTCGGTGCTGATGGAGGGCTGCGTGGTCGAGGACACCGCGCGCCTGGAGGACTCGCTCCTCGGCCGTCGGGTGCGGGTGCGGCCGGGCAGCACCCGCGCCGGCGCCCTCAGCCTGATGGTGGGCGACGACTGCGTGGTGGAGCTGGCCTAAGGGGGCCCTGAAGAAGGCCCGCGCGGGCATTCCGGGCGCCGAAGGGGACCAGCAGGCAGCAGCGCCGTAGCGAGCGGGCATCCCCAGGGCCTCTGCGCCGAACCAGGGCGCTCCCTGATTCGCACGCGCGCCGTGCTACGTTCGCGGCTCCCTCCACCATGTCGGCAGACTCTTCACGGACAACCCACCTGAAGGTGCTCGGCGCAGCGCCCCCGCCGCGGCCTTCGCGCGTGGCGCTGATCAGCCTGACTACCTTCTGCAACGCGGCGTGCCCCTTCTGCTGCGTGCTCGACATCCTCAATCGCCCCGAGCTCAACCCGACCGACGAGAAGATCCTCGAGCGCATGGCCGAGGCCCGCGCGGAGGGCTGCACCATCCTCGGCTTCACCGGCGGCGAGCCCACGGTGCACCCGCGCTTCGCGGAGTTCTGCCGACGCGGCCGCGAGCTCGGGTACGAGTCCATCACCATCAACACCAACGGCATCGTGTTCAAGAGCCGCGCGTGGACCGAGGCGGCCCTCGCCGCAGGCCTCTCCCACATCGACTTCTCCATCCACGGCGACGGCGCCGAGATGCACGACGCCATGATGGCCCGGCCCGGGGCCTTCGCGGCGTTTCGCCGGGGGATGGGCCACCTGCGCGAGCTCTCCGCGAAGTACCGGCCCGTGCTGGGCGCGACCACCGTGGTGACCGCGCGCAACGCCCCGCGGCTTCCGGCCATCGCCGCGATGCTCGTCGACGAGGGCATCCCCACGCTGCGCTTCAAGCACTGCTTCGAAGGCGCCGATGGGTCCGACGCCGCCCTGGTGGCCCGCTACACCGAGCTCATGGGGTACGTGCGCGAGGCCGTGCGCGTTGCGCGGGCGCGCGGGGCGATGGTGACGCTGACGCACTTCCCGCTCTGCCTGCTGGGCGAGGAGGCCGTCTTCGCGACCGACCTCACGGACGAGAACATCCTCTCCATCAACCGCGACGGCGAGGTGCTCATCGACGGCCGCGCCTCCGACCACCGCCGCGGGTCGGCCTCGGTGTGCGAGGGCTGCGCGCTGTCGTCGGTGTGCACCAAGCTCGACCGGCGCTACGTCGCCGTGCACGGCGAGTCGGAGCTGCGCCCCGTCGTCGGCGGCGCGGCCCTGCGTGATTTCTTCCACCGAGGCATGGCGCGGCACCCCGGCGAGCCCATGGACGGCCACGTCCGCCGGCTCCTCGGGGCGAACCTGCCTGCGGTCGATCGACGCCCTTCGCTGCTCACGTCCGGGAGTGACTCCATGAATATCGGCTTTATCAGTCCGACGTTTCGTGTGCTCGAGATGAACTGGGAGCACGACTACGAGATGGTGAAGCTCGGGGTGCCCACGCTGATGGGGCACCTCTTCCGCCTCGGGCACCGCGACCTCGAGCACTGGGACTTCGACGCGCAGGTCTGCGAGGCGTGCTCCGAAGACGCGAACGCCTTCGACCTCCGGCAGTACTTCGACCATGCGCTGGTCGCGGGCTTCCTCGCGGGCACCGACGACACGCTGCGCCCGCAGACCGAGAAGCTGCTCGTGGTGCTCGGCGTCACCGAGAAGGCCGTGTTCGGCATCTCCCTCTCCGCCGTGCTCGACCGCATCGTGAACGTCATGGCCCTGGCCGCCGTGGGGCAGTGCCTCGCCAAGGTGCTCCGCGAGCGATACCCGAAGTGCACCATCATCATCGGCGGGCTCCAGGCCTCGCCGGACAGCACCCAGCCCGCGATCTACCAGCGGATCATGGAGGAGTGTCCGGCCATCGACTACGCCTTCGTCGGGCAGGCCGAGGCGATCACCGTCCAGCTGTTCCGCAACAGCTGGAGCGGCGAGCACGCGCGCAACCGCACGCTCGGCCCGCGGGTGATCTACCGCTCCGGGGACGGCTCCATCTGTTTCGGGCGCGCGGCCCCGGACACGGCCATGGACCGCGACCTCCTGACGCTGTCGGGGCTGCGCAAGGGCGTGCCCGAGCACACCAACATCGGCGCCAACGCGATGGCCGCGGCCGGCGGGCTCGCCGAGGCGGAGGCCCCGGTGGTCATCGCCGCGCGGCAGCTCATGCGCCAGCGCACCGTGATCGACGGCGTGCAGCACGTGCCCGCGCCGACCGGCTCGAAGGCCCTGGATTTCGAGCGCACCGACCTGAGCGCGGCGGAGGCCGGGGCGCACGCGTACGACACGATCCCGGCGGCGGTGCCGGTGTTCGACCCGAAGCTGGTCGACCGCTTCCGGTACTCCGGCCGCCAGATCATGAAGCGGTTCCACTTCGACAAGGAGACGATGCTGAAGTTCTCTCGCTTCGAGAACGACCAGATCGTGGTGCTGCCGCACATCTTCATCCGCGGCTGCAACGCCCCGTGCGGGTTCTGCTCCTACGCCTATACGAAGATCGAAGGCGAAGACCTCGCGCAGACCGTGGCGGGGCTACGGTTCCTGTCCGAGACCTACAACTGCAAGCACTTCCACTTCCTCAATACGCAGATCAACTCGGTCTACAAGTACGCCGAGATGTTCTGCGACGCGCTCGTCGACCAGCGCCTCGACATCCTCTGGTCGGACTGCTGCAACATGCGCTCGCTCGACGAGCACCTGCTGGAGAAGATGCGGCGCTCCGGCGCGATGCGGCTGGTCTTCGGGGTGGAGTCCCCGGAGGACTCCATGCTCCGCATGATCAACAAGGGGATCAACACCGAGACCATCGAGCGGCTCCTCAAGGCCAGCCACGAGCTCGGCATCTGGAACCACGTGCTGCTCATCGCCGGGATGCCCCACGAGACCCGCGCCAAGCAGGACCGCATCATGGAGTTCCTGGAGCGCACGGCGCACACCACGGACTTCTACTCGGTCTCTTCGTACTACCTGATCGCCACCTCCCCCTGGGGCAAGAACCCCGAGAAGTTCGGCATCGACCGCCTCACCGACGCGACGAAGTTCCTGGAAGACCAGGCCTTCAACGAGATCCCGGGCGGCAAGTGGGAGAGCGACGGGCTGCGATGGGAGGAGAAGAAGCAGCAGATCGTGGCGTCGACCCAGCGCTTCTACAAGACCATCACCCGCGCCAAGGGACAGTCCCGCTGCGTGGCCGGAAACATCGACCTCTACCTGTTGATGTTCTTGTATTCGGCCCTCGGGCACGACCGCAAGGCGGAGATCTCCGAGCTCTACCTGCAGACCGCGAAGACCATCTTCCCGGGTCAGGGCCCCGCCGCGGGCTCCAACGCCTTCGACGGCCCCAACGTGGAGGCGCCCCCGGAGGTCATCCCCCGCAACCGCTTCCAGGTGAACATCCCGCACATCCTCGGGCGCGTGAACGAGGCCGACCAGTTCTCCCTGGTGAACGTCCCCGTCGACTTCACCGTGCTCCCGGTCTCCTCCGGGCAGCAGGGCTTCGTCACCTCGCCCCGGTACACCTTCACGTGGCGCAGCTCCGCGCTGCAGAACCTCAGCGACCGGGTCACCCACCAGACCCGCAACCAGCTCGCCGACAACCTCCCGCAGATGGTCTCGCAGCTCATCCGCGTGCTGGGGCCCTTCCTCCAGGCCCTCGATGCCCGGCTGGCGCCCACCACCCCCGAGCGCATGGCCGAACTCGCCGCGGTCAACCTCCCCCGGTACAAGCCCTTCGCCAACGATGGCTACACGGTCACGGGCCCCGCCACGCAGCGCACCATCATGGAGCGCAACCTCGAATGGAGCGGCCTGGGCTGATCACCGCCGCGGCAGGATCACCTGCAGCCGCTTGCGCAGCCGCTCCTCGGCGAACTGCGCCATCGCGTTGAATGCGCGGGCGATGGGCGGGTTCTGCACCGCGTAGCCGTCCGCGACGGCGTGGCACTCGACCGCGAGGTCGCGGGTGCGAGCCGGGTTCTTGTAGGGGCTGTTGCCGTCGAGGTCGCCGGTCATGGGCTCGAGCACGATGCGCGCGCCCAACCGGTCGACGAGGGCGGCGAAGGCGGCGAGGTCGCCCTGCACGTTGGCCGTGAGCACGCAGCTCACCACCAGCTCGAAGGGGGAGGCCGTGCGGTCGCGCAGCGCGGCGAGCATCTCGAGGCCGGCGATCACCCGCTCGAAGTAGCCCGTCTTGCCGGTCATGCGCTCATAGGTCGCGGCGGTGCCGGCGTTGAGCGAGACGCGGATCATCCCCCAGCGCAGGTGCTGATAGCGGTCGATCCAGCTCTGCCGGAGGAGCGTCCCGTTGGTGGTGACGCTCACCGTGAGCGAGGGGTAGTCGCCCGCGGCGATGTGGTCGAGCAGCCGGGTGAAGCCGGCGCTCATCAGCGGCTCGCCGGGCCCCACCGCGGAGAAGTGCAGCAGCGTCGGCAGGAAGGCCACCACCTCCTCGAAGCGCCGGTCGCTCAGCTCGCCGAAGTTTCCCATCGGCCCGGTGCAGAACCCGCAGCTGATGTTGCAGTGCGACGAGACGCCCACGCACAGGTCGAGCGGCAACGCCGAGAGCACCGAACGGCCCGCCCGTAGCTCCTCCAGCAGCAGGCGTCGGTTGGCCACCACCGCCGCGGAGAGCTCGGCGTCCGGGCGCGTCAGGAAGGGCGTCCCGCGCTCCTCGACCCCCAGCACCACCCGGCAGCTGGAGCGGCACCGGTCGCTCGGGCCGCCGCGCACCATCTGCCCGCGCATGTGCCGGAGCAGCGGGGCATTCCAGATCTCCCGCAGGGGCCAGTCCTCGTTCATCACGTCGTGCCAGGGCACCCCCCAGCGCGCCTGGGCGCGGGCGTTCAGGGCGACGACATCCTCCACGGGGACCCCCAACGCCTCGGCCTCCATCTCCGGCGTCGAGGTGGTGTCCACCCACGACTGGGCGCACGGCACCGGTCGCTTGCGGAGCTCGTGCACCGAGAGCGACGTGAAGGGAGCGAAGCACAGCAGGTCGGGCAGCCCCTGGGCCGCGCGGCGGCGGCCGCGCTCTACGACGTGCACCCGGGTCACCGCGCCGGACTCCAGCGTGGCCTGCATCGCCAGGGCCTCGGCCTGCGAGAGCGGCGCCATGGCGTGTGTGGGGATCGCCCGCGCGGCGGGGCGCCACGCGCACCGGGGGCGCCACGCGCAGCCACCGCACACCGACGGCGCGGGCGTGCTCTCGAGCGAGCGCTCGGCCTTCGAGGCGGTCACCATCCCCGGCCGACGCGCGCCTGGTGGGAGCAGGCACGGTGGGTCGTTGCGCAGGGCGTCGAAGGCGATGGGGGCGTCGAAGGGGAGCGCCGCTGGCAGGCTCTCCAGGGCCTCCCCCAGCACGGCCTGCTCGGCGGGGTCACCCACCGGGAAGTCGTGCGGTCGGCCCGGCCGCGGCGGGAGCACCGGCGCCCGGAGGAGCACCACCGGGACCCGTCCCTGGAAGCGCTGCGCCAGCCCCGTCACGGTGTCCTGCAGCCGCGGGGCGGTGACGTCGTTGAGGGCGACCACGGCCACGACGTGGAGCCCCTCGGCGATCAGCGCGTCCATCGCGGCGAGCGACCGCGCGACCACCAGGGGCCGCCCCGTCCATCGCTCGACCGCGGCGTCATCGAGGGCGGGCAGCAGCACGCGCACGGCGTCCGGGCGAGCCTCGAGGAGACGAGCGAGGGCGCCCTCATCGAGCAGGCGATGGGCGTGGCCCTCGACGGACACATAGGCCGCCGGGTTGCGCCGTGCCCAGGCCACCCAGGCCCGCAGGTCGCCGTGCCGGAAGGGGTCGCCGCCCACCAGCCGGAAGTGCGTGGGGTCGGTCGGAAACGACGGCTGCTCGGGGCTGTCGGGGGCGAAGTCGCCGCCGCCAGGGCCGCCGCAGCACTCGCACCAGGCGCAGCTTAGATCACACGCGGCCGTGACACAGAACGGGCGCACCGGCAGGCCGCTCCCACGATGGATGTCCGCGTGGCTCACGGCAAACCGTCGCAGAGCCCATCCGGGCGGTCAATCGTAGCGACCGCGCGAGGAACGATGAAAGCGGTATCATCGCGGCGATATGAGGCGATCGCGAAGCGTGTTCCTGTCGGTTCTGGTGTTGGCTGTCGTGACCTGGGGGGCCGCGGTCGAGGCGCAAACCCCAGACGGAAGTCCAGCGGGGGCCGATGCGACGGCAGGGAGGCTCGACCCCCCGATCCCTCCCCCTGCCCCTCCCCCTGCCCCTCCCCCTGCGAACAACAGCCCCCCGCCCCGCGTGGCGATCGATCGCCCCGGGCTGACCGCGGCCCAGGAGTGGCGTTACCAGGAAGGCCTGCGCTCCTACCAGCAGCGTCGCTACCCCCAGGCCATCGAGCTCTATACGGCGCTCGCTCGCGACAACACGTGCTGCGGCGTGCTGGGCATGGTGGTGGCCTCCTACGCCTCGACGGCGCCCACCCCCGAGCGCGCCGCGGCGGCGGCGGCGGACGCGGACGCCCACCGCGACGACACGCTCAAGCAGTTCATCGCCGGGGTGCTCGCGCACTACGCGGCGCACGTCAACGGGCGTGACCAGGAGGAGAAGCGGCGGCTCTATGAGCAGGCGCTCCGCTACCTGGACCGCACGCGGCCCACGTATGATTTCGAGCCGCGGGTGTTCATCTACCTGGCGGTTAGCAACTTCCGCCTCGGGCGTCAGCAGCTCGCGGAGCAGTTCATCGAGCGCGCGGTGCTGCTCGCCCAGCACGACCCGGACGCCTACTACTGCCGCGCGGAGATCTTCCAGCGCACCAACGTTCGGCGCTCCATCGAGGACATCAACCTCTACCTGCGCACCAACGCCGTGAACGAGGCCCGCGGCGCGGTCGGCGACCCTGGCAAGACGGCGCGCGTGATCGCGATGCGCGACCACCTCATCGCGGTCTCCGAGGGCCGCGCCAACCCCAGGGAACTCTTCGATCCGGTGCGTCAGTCGGGCAGGGAGCCGGACGCCGAGGACACGCGGACGCCGGGGCCGCCGTCGGCGACGCCGTCGCGCGGGACGGCCCCTGGAGGTCGCGGCCGAGCGCCGCTGCCCTACGCGCTCGGCCTCGTCGGCGTGGCGCTCGTGGCGTGGCTGGGCATGCGCTTCGGGCCGAAGCTGTTGGGGAAGGACCAGGGCCCGAAGGCCCCATGAGGCTGCTCCCCTGGCTGTCGGACGGGGCGCTCGACGCCCTTCAGGCCGACGTGGCCTTCGTGCTGCTCGGCCTCTCGCTGCTGAGCCTCTCGCAGGCCTACCGACGCGTGCTCCATATCTGGCAGCCAAAGGATGACCGCGAGGGGCGCGCCCTCGCGGGCGTCGTGACGCTCGCTGCGGTCCTGCGCTGGGTCGTCGCCCCCCGTTGGATCGTCACGATCTATATCGGCTATCACCTCACCCAGCAGGCCATCGACCTGTTTCCCGTGTCGCACTACGGCGTCGGCTCGTCGTCGCTCTACCACGCGGTCTTCTCCTTCCTCCCCCGCGATCACCAGACCTTGCTGTGGGTCAACTCGATCCTCGGGGTGGCGACCCTGCCGCTCATCGCCACCTTCGCACGCCGGTACTTCAACGACGCCCGCGCCGGGCTCATCGGCGCCGCGCTGCTGGCCGTGCTCCCGCTCTTCATCAAGAACGACAACTCCGACGCCAACCACGTCCCCTGCCTGTGGTGGCTCTACGGCTCGCTCGTGCTCTGGGACGAGTACCTGGAGACGCGCAGCGTCGGGTCCCTCGCCCACGCCGCCGTGCTGGCCGTGCTGGCCGCCATCGCCCGCCCGGAGATGCCCATCCTCCTGCCGGTGATGCTCGCCCTCATCGTCATCGGGCGCTGGCCTCCGCGGGAGGTGTGGCGCGACCGGCGGCTCTACCTCGTGCTGGCCCTCGCGCTGGTCGCCCTCATCCCGCAGGTCGAGCACGTGCTCCGGCAGCTCGACAGCCTCCAGCAGAACGCGAGCCTCCCCGGGCTCGGCCCCCGCCGCGTGGAGGAGTTCACCCGGCGTCTGCGCCACCTCAACACCCTCACCACCCCCACCCTCTTCCCGCGGGCGCTGCTCGTCGCCGCCGCCCTCGGCCTGCTCATCCCCGGGAAGCGCCTGGGCGCTCGCTGGGCCCTGGCGCTCGCTGCGGTCCCGGCGTGGTCGATCTACAGCCTCGACCTGTGCCGCGCGAACATGGCGCGGGTGCACGTCCCGAGCGCGCAGATCGTGACCCTCGTCGCCGCCGCCGGGCTCTCCTCCCTGCTGGCGCGCGTCCCCTGGCTGTCGGCGCGCGTCCTCGTCGGGCTGGGCTTCGCCGCCGCGGTGCTCCCCGACGCCGTGGCGTCCGCGCGGACGCTCTGGGCGCCCACCAACGAGCAGGCCGAGGAGTCCTTCCTGCGCGCGGCGATCAGCCGGGTCCCGTCAGGGCGCCTCACGATGGTCCGCATCGGTCACGGCGATCGCGTGATCGTCCCCGGGCGCTCGGAGTACACGCACGACCACTTCCCGGACTACCTGATCAGGCCGCCGGTGGGCGAGGCCCGCACGAGCACCATCCGCGAGTGGATCGAGCACCCGGACTGGTCCGCGCCCGTGTTCTTCTACAGCGGGATGCGCTGCTACGCGCGGATGCGTCCTCCGGCCATGCCGGTGCCCCGTGGAGACAACTACCAGGAGGCCTGCCGGATGATGCACGACCGCTTCGTGCTGGAGCCCGTCCTCGAGCGGGTGGTGCCCAACCGCGGCGACGTCTGGCTGGAGTACTACGGCGATGCGCCCGCGCTGCGCTTGAGCCTCTACCGAGTGCGCCCGCGCCCCTGAAGGCCTGGGACGCGCGCCCGCCGGGGCGCCCCCTGCCCCCTTGGCAGCGCCGCGGAGAGGGGACAACCTCGCCCATCAAGCGACATGAACATCCAGCTCCTACGACTCCTGATCACGTTGGGCAGCGGAGTGCTGCTCGCGCGCTGTGGCGACAACCCCACCGACGTCGACCCGCCGGACGTGCCGGTCAGCGGCACCTGCCCACTGCGCAACGCCACGCGGGTTGATGTGTCGTCCCAGGAGTTCGTGACACGCAAGGTGTTCGTGGGTGTCGGGCAGTCGGCGCGCGGCCCGCAGGTGGGCCACGGGGCCTCGGTGTTCAACGTGGTGGCGGAGGCGCCGGGCGACCGGTGCTCGGTGGTGGTCGACGGGCCCTGCAGGGTGCGCGACTGTCGGCCACCGGTCGAGCGCATCGGCGACATGGGCGCGGCCCTGCGTGGGTGGAACCTCGGGCGGGTGGCCGTGCGAGACCGCATCGCCCCGATGGCCGACGTCTTCACGCTCACCCCGCGATCCAACGGCACCTACGAGCGACCGGACGGCTTCACGGGCCTGCGCTGGCGCGAGGGCGACGAGATCTGCGTGAGCACGACGGGCGGAACGGTGGGGGCGTTCCAGGCGCCGGTGATGTTCCCGTCGGCGATGCGCTACATCGGTCCGACGGTGGCCGATCCGATCAACCAGATCGTCGACATCAACCGTCACGCGCCGCTCGCGCTGCGCTGGGAGCCCACCGCAGACCGGGTCGTCGCCTCGCTGAATCAGCGCCCCGCCAACGGCATCACGCCCATCTGGCTGGAGGAGCTCACGGCGAGCTGCGCGTTCGACGGGCCCGCCGGCGCGGGCGTCATCCCGCCGTCGGTCCTGGCGCGCTTCCTCTCCTCCCCCGAGGGGAACAGCTCCGGCAGCCTATCGGTGGTGACCCAGCGGCAGTCTCCGGTGATGGTCGGCGATCGGCTGGTGCTGGTGACCGCCTCGGCCGGCGTGTCGTTGCGCGCGGAGTTCCACTGACGCCCTTCAAACCGGTGTAGAGCTCGGTCACCCGGCGGGCGTCATCCTGCACGGACGCGCTCGGCAGTCGCGAGACGCATGGGGTACGATGGGCGCCCCATGCGCTCACAATCCACGCGTCACCTCCACCAGAACCCCACCCTTGCTCTGCTGGTCGTGGTGGTTGGAGCGTGCAGCCCCACCGAAGAGATGCCGCCCACGGACATCGGCAACATCACCTTCGACATCGTCGTGCCCGACCTCGGCGTCGGCGTCGACGTCGGACGAGACATCAGCGTCGATGGGACGGACACCGGCTCGACGGACGCTGGCCTGACAGACGCACCCATCACCGACGCGGCCTGTCCCAGCGCGTGGGCGCGATGCGCGGATCTACGCTGCTACAGCCTCCAGGACGACCCCGCGCACTGCGGGGGCTGCACCGTCGCATGCGCGGCTGGGGCGCGTTGCAACGCGGGGTCGTGCGAGGCCTCCGACGGGGGCGCGCCCACGGACATCGCAGCCGACGCAGGACTTCGGACGGACGTCCCCCAGGCCACCGATGTGGGCGCCACCGACGTGGGCGCCACCGACGTGGGCGCCACCGACGTGGGCACTACCGACAGCGGACCCCCGAGGTGTCCAGGTGCGCAGGTGATCTGCTCGGGGTCCTGCCGCGATCTCTCGGCGGATCTCGACAACTGCGGGACATGCAGCAACCGCTGTATGGGTGGGACGACGTGCATGGGCGGCACCTGCCGGGCGATCGTCGTGCCGGACTCGGGCGGGGCCTGCATGGCGGGGACGACCGACTGCAGCGGGTACTGCGCGACGACGTCGAACGACCCGTTCCACTGCGGTGGGTGCAATCGTCGCTGCATGACCGGCGAGCAGTGCGTTGCGAGCGTCTGTCAGATCCCCACCGGCGTGATGGACGCTGGGACCGTCATGTGCGCCGCGGGGGCGACCAGCTGCTCGGGGTTCTGCGCGATGACGGCGACCGACCCGTTCCACTGCGGGGCGTGCAACCGACGCTGCGCGACCGGTGAGGTGTGCCGGTCGGGAGCGTGCGCGCCCGGCGGCATGATGGGCTGCGCGGCGGGCCAGACGATGTGCGGGACGACGTGCCGCGACCTCACCATCGACTACGAGAACTGCGGCGCGTGCGGCGTCCGCTGCGCGGCGGGGCAGGCCTGCGCGGGCGGGCGATGCGGCTCGGGAGACGCCGGCACCTGCGCGGCGGGAACGACCAACTGCTCGGGGTTCTGCGCGACGACGGCGACCGACCCGTTCAATTGCGGGGCGTGCAGCCGACGCTGCGCGACCGGTGAGGTGTGCCGGTCGGGAGCGTGCGCGCCCGGCGGCGCGATGGGCTGCGCGGCGGGCCAGACGATGTGCGGGGCGGCGTGCCGCGACCTCACCATCGACTCCGAGAACTGCGGCGCGTGCGGCGTCCGCTGCGCGGCGGGGCAGGCCTGCGCGGGCGGGCGATGCGGCTCGGGAGACGCCGGCACCTGCGCGGCGGGAACGACCAACTGCTCGGGGTTCTGCGCGACGACGGCGACCGACCCGTTCAATTGCGGGGCGTGCAGCCGACGCTGCGCGACCGGTGAGGTGTGCCGGTCGGGAGCGTGCGCGCCCGGCGGCACGATGGGCTGCGCGGCGGGCCAGACGATGTGCGGGACGGCGTGCCGCGACCTCACCATCGACTCCGAGAACTGCGGCGCGTGCGGCGTCCGCTGCGCGGCGGGGCAGGCCTGCACGGGCGGGCGATGCGGCTCGGTGACCGGTGATGCGGGCACGTGCCCCGCGGGGACGACCAACTGCTCGGGGTTCTGCGTCTCGACCGCGACGGACTCCTTCCACTGCGGGCGTTGCGGCAACGCCTGCGCGGCCGGGCAGATGTGCTCTGCTGGCGCCTGCATGACCGCGAGCTGCGGGGCGGGGACGACCAACTGCTCGGGGTTCTGCGCCACCCTCAGCAGTGACCCGTTCAACTGCGGGAGTTGCGGTCAGCGCTGCGCCGCAGAGCAGGTCTGCATGGGAGGCACCTGCCGGACGAGCGACGCGGGGGTCATGTGCGGCAATCCCGAAGACCCCTGCTGCACCACTGCTCCGGCTTGCTTCCTCGGCACGTGCGTCTCGGGCACCTGCATCGCACCGAACAATTGCGGCCGCGCGGGACAGCCGTGTTGTTCGGGCGCGATGTGCGCCCCCGGCATCGCGTGTGTGAGCGGCACCTGCCGATGATCTGGCGCCTCACCTCTCTTCGAGCGTAGGCGGTGAGCGGGTCGGCGCGCCGCGCAGCCATACCCGCCTCACCGTGTTGGGCAGCCATCGCCCCCCTCGCTGGGAGGGGTGCCCCTCGGCGGTGAGCTGACGGGCGATGCTCGCGTACGACCGACCCTCCGCGCGCAGCGCCCGGATACGTGCGATCGCCGCGAATTCCTCCGCTACCACGCGGAGCACGCGGCGACCGGTCGCGGGGTCCGTCGCCGGGGTGTGCCGCCACCCCAGCGCCGGGCGACCGAGGGGCACGCCCTCCGCGCGCAGGTGGGCCAGCGCGTCGGCCGTCCGTTCGCCGATGGCCTCCCGCTCCCACTGGGCGACAGTCATCAGGATGAACAGGGTCATGCGGCCGGCAGCGGTGCGGGTGTCGATCTGGTCGGCCACGGAGACCAGGGCCCAGCGCCCTTCGGCGAAGTAGGCCTCGATGAGTTGCCCGAGGTCCACCACGCGACGGGTGAGGCGGTCGAGCTTGGGCACCAGGAGCGCGTCGGCCCGGTGGTCGCGAAGCGCCGCGAGAGCGCGCTGCAGGGCGGGTCGGTCGAGGGTCTTCGCGCTCGCCCCCTCGTCGGCCTCGATGGCCACGAGCTCAAGGTCGAGGGCTGCACAGTGGGCCCGGAGCTTCGCCCGCTGGGCGTCGAGGGAGACCCCCTCGTCGGCCTGACGCTCGGTGCTCACCCGCACGTAGCCCACCACCCGCGTCCGCACCGGACCAGCGGCGGCGGGGGTCCCGACCGTCCGGACCTTGGAGCGACTCCCCCGGGGGCGGCCGCCGCGATTCAGGGGGGGGACCACACCCGACCTTACCCCCTCCGAGAGGTACAGTGAAACCGAAAGGAACCTTTCGGTTTCGCTCGCCTCGCAGACCAGCCTGGGGCGGAAGGTCGAAGTGACAATTATGGGCACATTGGCCGTCGTGATGGTGCGACACAAAAGCCGCCAACCGAGGTGTACGGGTTTTGCGCAGTGCGCGCCGTCTGGCAGCGGTCGAAGGCGTACACGTTCACCATGAGGATCGCGTCGGCGCTCGCCGGTGTCTGATCGACGCCGCCGCCAGGGCACGTCGCGCTCGCGGCCTGATCGCTCGGATGCGCTCCGTGAGATGTGACGGAAGAGCCGCACGGATGCGCTCCGTGAGATGTGACGGAAGAGCCGCACGGATGCGCGACATTTCATCAATGCAACGCTCACCAGTGACACTCAATCCGCGCTGTCTCATCTAAGATGGGATCCGGGCTCACGATCCAGAGGAGAACGTGGTGCGTCATGCAAGCCCCTGCGCGGCATCGAGCACACACGGCTCATTCATCCATGAAATGAAATGTGAGCGCATTGACTACGATCTTGAATTAGCGCTGTTGTGCCGCCCATGGACCGTTCCCGGCTCATCTTGATGTACGTACTGCTGTCGCTCCAGTTCTCGTGTCGGGGAGTCGGCGTAGTGGGTAATCACATTGAGGAGCGGATTGATGTACCCCTCATCAGGGATCGAGCACTGAGCGACGTGATCCCATCGCTCCTGGACGGTGGCGCGGAAGACCGCCCCATCGCGGAAGACCGCCCCATCGCGGAGGACGAAGCGCGCTGCGACACCGGCACCGCGCTGCAGCGCTGCGGCGACCACTGCGCCGACCTTGAGCGCAGCGCAGTCGACTGCGGGGCGTGTGGGATGGCATGTCACGAGGGAGAGCTGTGCGTATCCGGTCGTTGTGACCATATCGCGCGCAGCTGCCGCCCTGTTGCAGTGCCTGGTTGTGGCATTGGACACGTTCCCGCGGGCACCTTCACACTCGGTGAGGACGGGGCCCTGGGAGCATCACCGGTACAGGCTGGCACCTCCGTCAGCGCTGTGGAGATGGACATCTACGAGGTCTCTGTGGCCCGCTTCCGGCGTTTCTGGGAGGCGGGTCACCCTGCGCCCTCCGAGCCGATCCGCTACCCAGGCAGCGTGCTCCTGCCCTTCGAGGGAGAGGTCGTAGAACCCGATCGCACCGAGTCCTACGCACCCTGCAACTGGAGCCCGACGCTCGGCGAGCGTGAGTCGATGCCGGTGAACTGCGTGGTTTGGGCTACCGCCCAGGCGTTCTGTGCGTGGGATGGAGGAAGGCTGCCCACGGAGGCGGAGTGGGAGTTCGCCGCGCGTGGGACGGACAACCGTCCGTTTCCATGGGGCAGCGACGACCTCAACGCCAACGCATACTGGCTGTCCCCCGGCACCATGCTCTCCCGCACGACCACCGTGGACGACCTGCAGTTCATGTCGGGTCGCTCGCCCTTCGGTCTATGGCACATGTCCGGCAACGTCACAGAGTGGACCGCGGATCGGTGGGGCTACTTCGGCCGCGGCTGCTGGGCCACCGGAGCCCTCCGCGATCCCCTCTGCATCAGCTCTGATACCGCCCACGTCACCCGGGGCGGGGCGTGGGACGACAACATCGAGTCCGGGATGCACGCCGCGTCGCGTGCTGCCCACGACGGGAGCGATCACTACTCCTGCCTCGGGTTTCGCTGCGTGCACAACCCGTAGGACCCTCCCACCGCGCCCGTGTTGCCCCGCTCGACGCCCGGAGGGAGCGGCCTTACACGGTCCCCACCATGACGTTTCGCTCGGCCATCCTCGTGCTGGTCCTATGCGGGTGCTCCTCGCCCCTTCGGTCTGCGCATTGTCCGAGCCCGCCCGGGACACCTCCGTCTCGAACGTGAACGCGCCTCGCGCCGACGGCCCGCACGGCTTGGGTTCCGCGGAGTTCGTGAGGACCATTGGCGGGTTCAGCCTCGGCGCTGTCGGAGCGGGCTGGCTCGCGACGTGCGCTCTAGACGTCTAGACGTCTCATGGTCTGAACGCCTGTGCGTCTAGACGGCGGGGCGTCTTGCGGTCTAGACGTCCTGGTCGTGATCGTCGCATTGACCGGACAGAAGGGCGGCGTGGGCAAGAGCACCCTGGCGATCTGCGTCGCCGCGGAGCTGCTCGCCCGGCGCCACAAGGTGCTGCTCGTGGACGCCGACCCGCAGGGGACGATCCGCACGTGGGGGGAGGTCGCGGCAGAGTTGGGGCAACCCCTTCCGTCGATCGTCTCGATGGGCGCCACCATGCACCGCCCCGAGCAGCTCCCCACGGTGGCGCGGGGCTACGACGACGTCGTGATCGACTGCCCGCCGAGGCACGGGGAGATCCAGCGGTCGGCGCTGATGGTGACCGACATGGCGATCCTGCCGTGCGGTCCCTCCTCGGCGGACGCCTGGGCGCTGGGGGCCAGCATCGACCTGGTCAACGAGGCGCGCACGCTGAGGCCGGACCTCGAGGTACGTATCCTGATCACCCGCAAGCAGGGGCGCACGGCGCTGGGCCGCGGCGCCCGCGACGAGCTGGAGAAGAGCGGCATCGAGCTGCTTCGCTCCGAGATCGGTTATCGGGTGGCGTTCGCCGAGTCGCTCGGCGCGGGACAGGGGGTGACCGCCTACGCCCCCAGGGACGCCGCCGCGGAGGAGACCCGCGCGCTGGTCGATGAGCTGCTGCTCTGGGAGAAGAAGCATGGCGCGCAAGAAGCCATCGCTCAGCCTGCGAAGGCCGGGCGACGTCGTTGATCCGTTTCAGGCCGATCGCTTCGTCCGGATGGAGGCCTCCCCGGACGTCCAGGAGCCAGGACGCCTCGACGTAAAGACGTCTAGACACCCGGACGTCGAAGCGATCAGACGTCCAGACGTCCAGACGCTGGAACGTCCGGAGGCCGCGGTGTTGGGGGCGCCCATCCGGACCGATCCTCCGCCCCCCGCCTCCAAGGCGCTGGTGTACCGCAAGCGCACCGACGACCATCGGCGACGGATGACCGTCTATCTCCCAGAGGACCTCTCCCGGCGACTGCGGCTCTACGCCGCCGAGAAGGACCAGGATTACAGCGTCGTGCTCGCCGAGGCGCTGGGCGCGTTGCTCGATCGCCAGGGCTCTCGTTGAAGCGTCTGAACGTCTGAACGTTTGAGCGCCTCAGCGGGCGCGCAGGGCCGGACTGGCGACGTGCCGGGGGGCCTCGGGCCGCAGCATCCGGTCGGCCAGGGCCTCGACCACAGCCTGCGCGGTGCGCATGGCGATGAGCCCGTCGAGCGCTCTCACGGGAGCCTCGACCTTCCGGCGTATGACCGCCAGGCGGAACGCCTCCAACATCCCCTCGGCGTCGCTCCCGCGCTCGATGGATGTGGTGCGGTCGCCCTGGGGGGTGTCGTGCACCAGGGTCTCCACGGCGCCCTCGCGCCGCCAGGTCACCCGGCGGCGGTGGGCGGCGACCAGGGAGATTTCATCGAGGGGGGTGGATGCCTCGCCGTCGAGCACGATCTCTCCGACGGCCCCGTCCGGGAAGGTGAACTCCGCCCGGATCCACAGGGGCCGATCGCTCCCCCGGGCTTCGGCGCGCGTCAGTGCGGGCTCGCCCGCGCCGAAGGCCGCCAGGAGGTAGGACGCGTGGTAGAGGGGCTGGTAGAGGGCGTCGCGGCTCCAGGCCCTGGGGGCGTCGGGGGCGCTCGCGGGCCAGCGGCGGGTGCAGGTGATCCGTTGAAGGGCGGTGAGCGAGCCGTCGACCACCATCGCCCGCAGCCGGCGCACCCCCGGGGTGAAGAGCATCACATGGGCGGCCATCACGGGTGACCGGGCGGACCAGTCGACCAGCTCGAGGGCCTCATCCGGGGTGCGGGTGAGGGGCTTCTCCACCAACACGGGAAGGCCCCGCTCGACGGCGAGGCGCGCGAGGGGGTGGTGGGCCACGGTGGCCGCGGCGACGATCACCGCGTCGGGACGGAGCGCGTCGAGCAGGGCCACCGGGTCGCGCTCCAGGCGCAGATCGCCGAACGGCCCCGGGTCGCGGTCGAGCAGGTGGGGCGAGGCCGCGCCGACGACCTCCAGCCCACGGACCTGGCGGGCCGCCCGGAGCAGCCGTTGGGCGTGGGGACCCGAGCCCAGCAGGGCGACGCGGACGGAGCGGTCGTCTGCGTCGCGGAGCATCGGCAGGCGCCGAGGTTCCGGCGGGAGGGGAGGGGTCGGGAGCTCGGTGTCGTCCGCCTCGAAGGAGACTTGCCCGCGCAGGGCGGGGTGGACCTCCACGAAGCGATACGGCGGACGGATGACGGCGATCGTCGCGGCCTCCGCCTCGGTGAGGGCGACGCCCTCGACGGGCACCAGCTCGTCGAAGCCGTAGCGCGCGGCGTAGGGCTTCCAGAGCCCGACGCACTGCGGGGCGAAGCGGCAGCGCTCGCACCGGGGCCCGCGAGCCTTCTGGGGCTCGTCGTCCGCGAAGGCCTGCGGGGCCATCTGCACGAAGTCGCTCCAGCCGACGAACTCACCGAGGAAGCACGGAGGGATGCCCTGGCGCGAGCCCACCACGAAGGGGCTCCCGCGGGACTCCAGCAGCTGCATGGCGCGCCGCAGGTAGGGCATCACGTCGGAGATCCGGGGCACGAGCGCGGCGTTCTCCAGGGCCTTGAACTGCGGGGTGACGAAGGCGAAGGAGATCCCGACGCGGCCGCCCCAGGTGGCGCTGACGAAGTCCGCGAAGCGCGGCAGGTACGGGTAGTTGACCGCCGTGATGACGTGGTTGACGTCCACCCTCACGCCCGCGTCGAGCATCGCGTGGATCGCTCGCACCGAGCGCTCCCAGTCACCGATCTTGGAGGTGGCGCGGCGGGAGAGCAGCTCGTCGTGGGCGTGGAGCGACACGAAGGCCTTGTCGAGCCCGGCCTCCCGCAGCGGCTGCACCTTCGCGGGGCTGTCGATCAGCGCGCCGTTGGTGACCAGCTCGATGTTCTTGATCCCCAGTCGCGAGGCCGCGCGGATGTAGTGGACGAGGTCCTTGGAGAGCGTGGGCTCGCCGCCGCTGAAGGAGATGTACGTCACCCCCGTGCGGGCCATGCGCGCGATGCGGCGGAGCATCTCCCCGGAGTCCTTGACGACGTTCTCCGTGGTCTCGTTGGCGCTGCAGAAAGGGCAGTCCTGGTTGCAGTGGATCGTCGGGCGGAGCACCCGGTTGATCACCCGCGAGGCGGCGTCGCGGTGGGAGGCGTTCCACTCGCGGCGGGGGGTGGTGCGCTGCTCGAAGAGCTTCGAGGGACGACGCTCGAAGGGAAGCAGGCCGCGATCGCCGTGGGCCTCCCGATAGGCGTCGCTCGGGCCCAGGCAGTACGCCCGCACCGCGCAGGCCTCGCAGGGCGCGACCTGCTGGAACCCGGGCCGGCGCGCCACCGGCCGACGCGGGTTGAACTGATAGAGGCGCTGTTGCTCCTCGTCGTGGCCCAGCACGCACAGCGGTATGGCGTCGAACTCGTGGATCTGGACCCGCACCCCAAGCGACTCTGCGATGGCGAGCGCGCGGCGCAGGGCCGGGCGCGCCTCGTCCCACGACGGCGGCGAGAGCACCGACGGCGGCGGACGGACGGGCACGTACGCCCGGAAGCCGGCGAGCGAGGGCAGCGCGCGGTGGGCGAGGGAGAGCACCTCGGCGAGGTCCTGGAGGCGCGTCGGGAGCAGCGGGGTCTCGACGGACACCGACAGGCCCGCGGCGTCCATCGCTCGCATGGCCCGGAGCGAGTCGACCAGGGCGCCCGCGCGGCCCGCAACGCGGTCGTGCACGGCGGGGACGTGCGAGAACAGCGGGACGATCACCCCGCGCACGCCCTGGTCGGCCAGGGTGAGCGCGCGCTCGGCGGCGCGCGGGTCGGCGCCGTGGAGGTACACCCGCACGTCGGTCCAGCCGGACTGGTGCGCGAGGTCGAGCACCCGTGGAAACAGCGGATCGGTCAGCGAGGAGCCGCGGAACACCAGCCGCTCGCCGCCCTCGCGCACGCCGCGCGGGACGCCGTGCTCGTCCGCGTCGGAGGGCGGCTCGGCGCAGTCACAGAGCATGGAGCAGCGGCGTTCGCAGGCCGCCCCGAGGTGGATCTGAAGGGTCGAACGCGCCAAATGGAGTCTCGGCTGGAGATGGCAATCAGGTGGGGGGGGGCGGGGCTTCGGCCTCGCCGGAAGGCACGTCACCGTCCGCGCCCGGCCCGGGGGACGGCGGCTCGACAGGGACGCCGCGATCCCAGGCGTCGACCCAGGCGGCGAAGCTCTCAAGCATCGCCTGGTTCAGGCCGTACGTCTCCTGGTCGGAGGTGCTGTCCTTGGCGAGGTACATGATGTCGTAGCGGGGCGTGCGGCGGAACGCGGACTTGCTCGGGTCGGTCTGGAGCACCGCGATGGTCAGCGTACGATCGGGCAACGCGAAGACCAGGGCCGGGTCGACGTTCTCGTCCAGCCTCTTGTCGCCGCCGCGCATGGCCACGAGCTTCACCCCCTCGATCCGCCAGCCGTCGGGGTTGGGAAGTGCATCGGAACCGAGGGCTTCCTGGACCGCGCCCTTCAGGCGCTCAGCAAATTGAGCCTTGGTCTCGTTCGGGGTCTCTTCTTCACTCATGGGTCACTCCCTCAGTCGCCAAGTCTAAGACATGTGACAGCGTCTGGTCGAAACTCTCAAGCGGTACCTTTAGGGGGGGCCCCAGGCGAGGGTCAGAGGCCCAGCGCGTGCCGGAACCCGGCCTGCGCCTTGACGGCGAGGTCGCCGACCTCTCGACCGCTCCCGGCCGCGGCGGGGCGGAGCGCGACGCGCATCCGGCCGTCCGCGAGGAAGTACGTCACGTAGTTCGACGAGCGGTTGCCGCGCATCATCGCGAGCGCGCGCCCGAACAGGGCCCGGACAAGATCCTCGCCCGGCGGCGCGGCGCCAGCGGCGGGCAGCGAGAGGCCCGCCTCGTTGGCGGCGTCCGCGGCGAGGCCCGGCGCGTCCGAGAGCGCTCTCCCCGTCGCAGCCCAGGCCGCCACCCTGTCGCCCTGCTCGAAGGCCACCAGGGCGAGGAGCATCCGCGCCGCCACGCGCGTGGGGTTTCGAAGGCAGGCCGTCTCGAGGTCACGGCGCGCCCCGACGAGGTCTCCGATGCGCCAGCGCGCCTCGCCCCGGTACACGTAGAGGGTCGGGCCGGGTCCGCCGGCGCGTCGCTCCCCCAGGTCGAAGGTCCGGAGCGCGCCGCGGGCATCCCCTGCACAGAGGGCCGTGGCGCCCATGCCGATGTGCGCCCAGCGCGCATGCGGATCGCAGCGGAGTGCCGCTTCGAAGGCCCGACGCGCGGCGGGCCAGTCGCCGCTCCACAGGCCCAGCTCGCCCGCGTAGAGGTGCGGCTCGGCGCGGCCCGGGTAGCGGGCGATCACCCGATCGAGCGCGGCCCGGGTAGCGGGCTCGTCGTCGACCACCACCCGCCACAGCGCCCGCTTGGCCTCGGCGCGCGGGGACGCGCCCACGGGCAGCGTCACGAAGTGCCCGTCGCGCACGAACACGGGCTCGAACGACCGGTTGCCGCCGAGGGCCGAGATCGCCGCGTCCAGGAGCGCGGTCACCGCGGCCTCGTCGGACTCGTCGCCGGAGGGGCGGTCGATCAGCGCGGCGTCGATCGTCTCGGCGTGCCCGGGGACGAGCTCGCGCAAGGCGTCGACGAACTCCCCGCACCGCAGGCCTTCGAAGCGTCCCAGCGCGAGGAGGATCTTGCCGCGCGTGGCCTCGACAGCCAGCCGCTGCGGCCGGTCGGCGGCGCGGGCGAGCAGGCGCGTGGCCTCGGTGAGCGCGGCCTCGGCGCGCCCCGCGGCCAGGAGGGCGAGCGCGCCGCGCACCCGCACGATCGGCAGGCCTCCCCCGAGCGACGCGAGCGTCGTGTCGAAGAGTTCTCCGAGCGACCGGCGCAGGGCGACCGGGTCGAGGGGGGCCTTCGGAGCTCGCGGTCGGGCGCTCGCGAGGGCGCGCTCGCGACCAGGCACGAGCGACCGGAGCGCCTCGACGAAGGCGTCCTGAGGGAAGGTCTTGAAGCGACCGAGCGCGACCTCGGCGCGGTACCGCAGCGCCTGGGCCGCGACGTACTGGGAGAACTCTGGCGACCGCTCGCCGGCGCGGATCGCCGCCGCCAGCGCCTCTTCGAAGCGCCCAACGCGGAGCAGCGCGTCGGCGTGCCAGGCGTGCGCCTCGGGGTCGGACGGCGAGCGGGCGACGGCGCGTTCGAGCAGCCGGAGCGCCTCCGGGACGTCGCCCCGGAGACACGCGACCGCGCCCGAGGCGCGCAGGCCGACGGGGTCGTCGCCGTCGAGCGCGAGGAGGGCGCCGGCGTGAGCGGTCGCAGCGTCGAGGTCGCGGCGGGTCATCGCGAACCAGGCGCCGAGCGCGAGCCCGGCGGCGCTGCCGGGGGCGAGCGCGAGCGCGGCGAGCAGTACGCGCTCCCCGTCTTCGTATCGCCGGAGGTCCATGAAGCGCCGCGCGACCGGCGCCGACGGGGGGAGCCCCGCGAGGGCGGCCGCGGCCTCGTCGTCGCGACCGAGCGCGACGAGCAGATCGACCTCCTCGAGCACGGCCTCGGCGCCGCCGCCGAGCGCCCGCTGGTGACCGAGCGCCGCGTCGAAGCTCCACCCGCCGCGCAGCAGACGGACGAGGTCGCGGCGCGCCTGGCCGTCGCCCGCGCGAAGCGCACCCTCGAGCGCCCCGCGGGCCTCCCGTAGCCAGCCGACGCGCACGCCCAGCGACGCGAGGGTCGAGCGCGCCAGGGCGAGCGTCGACTCCGTCGACGACAGCGCGACGGCCTCGTCACACCACCGCGACGCGCGCTGTCCAGGGCCGAGCGCGACGTCGACGAGCGCGCCCGCGCACCGCACCAGCACCGACCGGGGCGCGCGGGAGAGGGCCTGGTCCATGGCCTGGTCGAAGGCGGCGCGGTCGTTCGTGGTGCCCGCGCGCAACGCGACGCACATCCACCCGAGCGCGTCATGGGCAGCTCCAGGGTCTGGACGGTCGACCGCGTCCCATAGCGATCGCGCCGATGCGTGTGAGGTGGCGGAACCCCCAAGGTCTTCAAACCACTCATTCACCGCAGGTGATTCGGCGCTGGGCGAGGGGAACACACGCGAGAGGGTTCCATCCCATCGGCCGGAGGTCTACGCTCGACGGCCATCATGGCTGGATCCAACAGTTCCGTGTCTCCTCGCCTTCTGGGCATGGTCGGCGTTGGCGTCCTGTTGGCCGCCGGACTCACCTACGTGGCCACCCGATCGACGTCGCCCCAGAGCACGTCCTCCGACGCCTCGGCCGCGCCGTCGCCCAACAGCCCCAACAGCCCCAACGGCCCCAGAACCGACGCGGGAATGCCCGACACCTTCACCAGCGACAATCCCCAGGGACCGCAGGACCGTACGGGCCCGACAGGAGACCACCCCTACGACCCCAACGCCATCCTCGACCTGGGCCCTGCCAACAACGGCGTCGGACCGGTCCCGGATGTCCCCGGAGACGCCACGTGGCGGGTGTACTCACCCGCAGGGGCGTCCGAGAGCGCGCTCCTCGACCCGGTGCGCCCGGGCTTCCGCATCGCCGACGCACAGGTCGTCTTCGTCACCGCCGTCGACGGCGGGGTGATCCGCGTCGTGCTTCTGCGGGGCACCGAGGAGATCCACCTGGCCGTGGCCCTCGCAGGCTCCCCTGACCGCACTGCGCCCGCTCGGGTGGGGCGCTACGCCGTATACATCTACGACACGACGTCCCCTTCGATCGCCGCCGCCCAGCTGGCCCAGGCCCTCGCGACCCTCCTGAGGCCGCACGCCAACATGCCACCGCCGGCGGGGATGACCGAGGCGTCGATGGAGACCCGGAACACGCCAGGGCCCATGCGCCAGAGCGCGCCGCCGCCGCCACCGCCGTGACCGACGTCGGCGTCACCCCCTTCGGTGGCTGGAGCGCGGGGGATGTCCGACGCGGGCGCGCGACCGCTCTGACGATGATCCTCGCCGCGCTCGGGTGTGTGGACGGGGCCACGCCGCCCGTGTTGGGTCCCGACGCGGGTTCGAGCACCCTGGACCGGCCCACGACGGACGACCGCGCCGCGGTGGGGACGCCGGACGGGTTCCAGGGGACGGGGTTCGGCACGGTCACCACACCGGTGGATGGTCTGGAGGTGCGCGGCGAGCTGGAGGGCCCGCCGACGATCTACGGCACCGGGCACTTCACCAGGCTGGTGGTGCGCCCGCCATACGTCTACGTGGCCAACTCCTCCGACGGGGTGATGACCTTCGAGCTGTCCGAGGACGGCGCCCTGGCCTTCCGGTCTTCCACCCGCGCGCTGCGCTCCAAGCCGGGGGTCGGTTCGATGACCGCCCCGCGGTGCACCACGCTGGCCCTGCACGCGGCGACGTCGACCCTCCACTGCCACGCCCTCGACGGCGGCCCGAGCTGGTACGACCTGCGGACGCGCCCGGATCTGGCGCCGGCCGACCCCCGTAGCGACGTGTCCATGGAGATCCGCGCCGGCGTCCGCGACCTCTCCCTGGTCGGCGACACCCTCTATGGCGCGGCCCTCGATCGGGGGCTCCTCCGGGCGAGCCTCCTGGGCGACGGGGCGCCGGGTGTCATGGAGCCCAGCGGCCTGCTCGGAGAGGTCACCGCGGTGGACGGCGACGGCGACACCCTGGCGGTGCTCGACCGTCAGCGCGGACTGATCTCCCTGCGCATCGACGGGACCCGGCTGGTCGAGCGGGGCGTGCTGCCGCTGCAGGGGCCGACGATGCGGGTGCGGGTGCACGGGCATCGCGCGGTGGTGACGCTCGGATCCGAGGGGGCGTGGCTCATCGACCTGACGCCCGCGACGCCGGTGGTGATCGCTCGCGTGACGCCGCCGACGGTGAGCGTGGCCGCGGATTTCGATGACCGCGTGCTGCTGCTGGGGTCGCTGACCGGGACGTGGCTCTACGACCTGTCCGCGCCGGTTCCGCGCCTGGCCGGGTACTACCCGGCCGAGTACGGCGTGCTCGACGTCGTGCTCCAGGGGCGCCGCGCGCTGGCGCTCGACTGGCGGATGCTCGTGACCTTCGAGGTGCACCCCGAGGGCCGCGTCCGGCTCCCCGACGTCGACAACGGCTACTACCTGCCGCCCGACACCGAGGGCGAGGTGCGGGTACGCAACCCCGGAGACGTGCCGCTGCGGTTGCTGCTCCAGGAGTCTGGCAACTTCCCGCCGCCCGCCCCCGAGAGGGACCGGGTCATCGGACGGCTGCAGATCGCGCCCGGCGCCGTGGGGCGCTTCCGCGTCTCCGCGGCGCAGATGAGGGCGGGGCTCGACCCGGGGAGCCATGCGGTCCGGCTGGAGGTGCTGCGGGAGGACGGCGTTGTACGGCCGCGATCCTCGCTCAGTGTCGTGGTGTTCGGCGTCAGCGCCGCGCCCACCGACCCGCCGGCCGTGGGGCGGCCGTTCCCGGTCATGACGGCGCGCGCCGGAGCCCCCGGGCCCGCGACGCTGCCAACGGCGGGGCGCGGCCAGGCGCTGCACTTCGTGTTGCCCGACTGCGCCCTCCAGTGGCCGCAGGTCGAGGACTCGGTCTGGCTGAGCCGCGCCGGGATGACCCTGGAGGCGGCGCCCATCCAGCCGCTGCTGATCTCCTTCGGCCGCCCGATGGAGGATCCGGATCCCACGCACCTGCTCTACGCGCGCCTCTGGGGCGCCGCCTCGCTGAACCCGCTCCCGTTCTGGCGCTACGCCGACGCGTTCACCACGGACCCGCGCCGCTCGGACGCGGAGGTCTTCGAGAACCGTCTCACCACCCGTCAGGTGGGCGGCGCGGACTACACCGACATGTTCATCGTGGGAGCCGACGGCGTGGTGCGCGGCATCGACCGCATCTACCGGGGCCGGTGGAGCCTGCGCGCCGCGCCGCCGTGAGGGTCATGGTCACCGCGGCGCGTCCCACCACACCCGCGGGGACACCCCGAGCGCCTGACCCGCGATGTGGACCTCCACCCGCGCGCTCCCGGGGTCGCGGGAGCCCGGGATCGTCACGCTCCAGCCGTCGCCCTGGCGGCGAGCAGGGAGCGGGGTGCGCCGGGCCCCTTGGTGCACCGTGACCTCCACGGGCGCGGCGGGATCGGCGGAGCCGTCCTCGCGGCGGGGAGTGACCTGGAGGGTGAACGCGCTGTCCTGACCCGCGGGCAGGCGCCGGCCCGCGGGCGCCACCGTGACGAGCGCGGGCTCGACGACCCGGTGGGACCGCCCCGCGGCGAGGTTGCGCACCACCTGCGTGAAGCCGGATGGCCAGGTGATGCGCGCCAGGGGGAGCGTCCCCGCGGCGCTGGTGGTGACGAACACCCAGGGCTCCATCACCGCGGTAGGGATCAGCGTGGAGCCGACCATGAAGCGCTGCGCGGCGACGTCGTCGTGAGCGGGGACCTCGATGCGCGCCCCGATCGCCCAGCGGTTGCTCGTCGTGCCTTCGAGGCGGAGCGAGAGGGTCCGCCCGGGGGGGCCGAGGTCGTTGCGGAAGAGCTGCGGGTGCTCGCCTGCCCCGCCCAGCAGCAGGTCGGCGTCGCCGTCGCCGTCGGGGTCCCCCGCGACGAGCGAGCGCCACTGGCCCTCGCGGGACCGCATCCCGAGCGCGCCGATGATCTCCTGGAACCGCCCGCCGCCGAGGTTCTGGTGCGCGGTGACCCACTGCGTGGGCGAGAACCGCGGCCCCCGCCACCCGCCGAGATCGTTGCCGTGGCTGTGCAGCACCTCCGGGCGGCCGTCACCATCGAGGTCGAGGAGCACCGCCGACCACGGGAGCAGCGGCCGACCCTCGGCGCCGGTCAGGCGAGAGAAGCCGGTGTCGTTGCTCACGTCCTGCATCGGCCAGGAATCCAGGCCACGAAAGACCGCGTGCAGGGGGTCGAGGGGGATGAGCATATCGAAGCGACCGTCGCCGTCGAGGTCGCCCCACGCGGCGCCCATCGGGGCGAAGCGCGAGAGGTTCGGATCGGCGCGCCCGGGCTTGAAGTCCGGGTCCGCGGGCAGCGGGTTGAAGGCCTCCATCCGGGGACGGCCCTCGGCGTCGAGGCCCGCCTCGCGGAAGAAGCTCGGCGGCCGCTGGTCGATCGAGCACGGGGTGCCGAGGGTGAGCCAGAGCGACTCGCCCGCCCGAGGGTGCGCCGTGCCGACCACGTAGGGACTCACGCCGGGCACGGCGGGGATCATCTCGCCGTGCTCGACGAAGCGGCGTGCCCCCTCGTAGAGCCACGCGCGCAGCGGACCCGCCGCGGAGGCGCAATCGAACTTCCCGACGAGCAGGTCGAGCCAGCCGTCGTGGTCGAGGTCGTCGAGGAAGATCGACGTGACCCGAGTGGTCGCACCGAGCTCCAGCGCTTCGGGCGCGGCGGGGCCCTGCGCGCCGCCCCACGCGACGGCCAGCCTACGCTTGCGGTCGTCGCCGACGAGGTCGTTGAAGCCGTCGCCGTCGAAGTCGACCGCGGCGAAGATGCGCCAATCGGTCCGGTCGGTCGCGGTGAAGTTGACGCGCCACTCCCCCTCGACGAGCCGGAACACTGTGGCCCGACGGTCGCGCGCGCCGTACGGGAGGAACTCGGGCATGTCGATCAGTTCGTCGACACCGTCGCTGTCGAGGTCGAGGAAGCTTCCCGCGGTCGCCTCCGGCTCGCCGAACTGGAAGTCGCTCACCACCGCGTAGCGCGCAGGACCATCCGAGGAGAGCGCCACCTCGGTGAAGTGTCCCTGCACTACGCGAGGCAGGCCGATGTCCGGCGAGGTGGCGCGCGGCCGGTCGTCACGGATCACGCCCGCGTCACCGGAGCGCCCGTCCGTCCCGCACGCGACGAGCACGATGGCGATCGCGATGACCCTCACGAGTCGGAGGGAGGAACAGACGCTTCCGGGCACGTGGCCTATCTACCGCACCGGCCGCCGCCCGTCACAGCACCGGCCGCCTTAAGCGATCCTCCGATTCAGGGCTCAGCCACCCTCAACCCTGGAGGGCACCTCGTCGGGAGCGAAGGGCGAGAGGGCCGCGGTGCCGAAGTGATCGGCGTAGCCCTTCCAGAGCCCGGAGCAGTGGGGGCGCATCGCGCAGCCGTCACACCCGGGGCCATAGACCCGATCGTCCGCGTCCCACATGCGTGGAGAGTCCTGGAACCACAGGGACTCCAGGTGCTGGAGGTCGTCAGGGAGGACGCACGGTGGAATCTGGCACTGGTGGCAGAAGGCCAGGCGGAGACCGAGCTCGCGGGCGCGGCGTAGCGCGGGCGGCAGCGCCAGGGCGAGCTCTTCCAGGCGGGGGTAGGTGTCGAGGAAGAGGTTCATCCGCCCCTGGAAGGAGGGCAGCGAGAACTGGAACACCGCGTCGGTCCCGGCGGTGATGCGTGCGGCCAGCTCGACGAAATCCGAAAGCTCGGGGAGGTTGTGGCGGTTGAGCACCAGCAGCACCTTCAGGCCGAACCCGAGCGCGGCGGCCCGCTCCACGGCCGCGAGCTTGCGCGCGAAGTAGCCCTTCGCGACGGTGGTGAGCGCGTCATTGGTCTCCTCGCTCGCCGCGTGCAGCGAGAAGCCGAGGCCCAGGTGATCGCGAAAGGGCAGGAGCTGTTCGAGGTAGCCAGGCTCGGCGAGGCGGATGCCGTTGGTCTGCAGGATCACCTGCTCGAAGCCCCGATCGACCAGCATCCGCACGTACTCCGGGAGCCGCGGGTGCAGCGTGGGCTCGCCGCCCGTGAGCACGACCTGCCGGATACCCGTCGGGTCGACCGCCGCGATCACGTCGTCGAGCGTGTGGTGGCGGACGAGGTTCTCGACCTCCTTGGTGTCGTAGAAGAAACAGAAGACGCATCGCTCCTGGCAGGCGTCGGTGACGCGCAGGTAGAGCTTGCCGTCGGCGCGGATCTGAAGCTCCTCGGAGTCGTCCAGCGCGTGCGCCGCGACCGGGCGCGAGGGCGCGTCGAGCTCGGCCCGGAAGTCCCGCCACGCCTCGTCGAAGCGCCGTCCGGCGGCGGCGGCCACGCGGTCGCGGAGGTGCTCGCCGACGGCGCGGAAGTCCGCGTAGGGCGTCGGGGTGTCCTCGTACCAGACCCGCAGCGGGGCGTCGTCGAAGGGCCCGCTGCGGCGGCCGTCAGGCTCCACCGTGAGCCCGAAGGTCACGAGCTCGTGGCTGCGCCGCGCGTCGACGCGCAGGCAGTCGTCCGCGAGCCACAGCGCCGCGACGTGCCAGGCCCCGCCGAGCACGTCGCCCACGGAGAGCGGGCCGAAGCGAGGGACGGCGCGGCCCCGCCCCCGGCGCGTCAGGTCGCCGAGCGGCACGTGCACGATGTCCGCCTCGGAGCGAATCAAGCGGATGAGCTCGAACTCCGGGAAGCTCCGGGCATACGCGAGGATCTCTGCCCAAGGCACGTGCCGACGCGGTCGCTCCACCATCACCTCGTCGCTCGTGTCGTGGAGGGCCTGTGAGGCCACGTCCTCGCTCGGCTCGATCGCGAACATCCGCATGAGGTCGATTAGGGCCCGCAGCCCCCCGCTCCCGTCAAGCGCCGCTCCCCCGACGCGGGCGGGCGGGACGCGGCCTTCAGTGGTGATCGAGGGGAGCGAAATCGTCGCCCTCGAGGCGCCGCCGCGCGAAGCGCTCGACCGCCCGAAAGGCCTTCGAGAGCGGCGGGTTCTTCAGCGCGAAATCGTCGGCCACGGCGGCCAGCTCATCGGCCATGAGGCCCAGCTTCGCGGGGCGCGCCCAGGGGCTCAACCCGCCGAGGTCGCCGTACATGGGCTCGACGACGATGTGCGCGCGCCGGCTCGTCGCGATCTCCGCGAAGTTGTGGAGGTCGCCCATCACCATCTCCGAGAGCACGCAGCTCAGGGTGACCTCGAAGGGCCGCTCGCGCGCGTCGCGCAGCGCGCAGAGGGCGTCGAGGTTCTCCAGGACGCGGCCCCATAGCCGCTTGCCGGTCATGCGCTCGTGCGTCGCCTCGGAGCCCGCGTTGAGCGAGATGCGCACGTGGGCCCACCGCACCGCCGCGTGGCGCTCGAGGAACGCCGGCGTGAGCAGCGTGCCGTTGGTGGTGACCGACACGCGCAGCGAGGGGTACGCCCGCTCGGCGATCTCGTGGAGCAGCGAGAGGTAGTTGCGGCTCATCAGCGGTTCGCCGGGGCCCGACACGGTGAAGCTCATGAGCGACGGGAGCCACATCGCGATCTCGTCGCGGCGCGCGTCGGTGAGCTCGCCGAACTCCCCCTTGGGGCCCAGGCAGAAGCCGCACTCGATGTTGCAGTGGCTCGCCACGCCCATCACCAGGTCGAGCGGGCGCGCCGTGAGCACGGTGCGTCCCGCGCGCATCTCGTCGAGGAGGAGGTGGCGGTTGGCCACGACCTCGGGGCTCAGCTCCGCGTCGGGCACGGCGAGCAGGTCGGCACCGCGGTCCTCGACACCCATCACCGTGCGGCACATCGACCGGCAGTGCCGCGACGGCCCCGGCCCGACGAACATCTGCTTCCGCATCACCCGGAGCAGCGGGTTGTTCCACAGCTCGGCGAGGGGCACGGCGTCGTTGTCGATGCAGTACCAGACCCCCCGATGGCCGCGCTGGGCCGCGCGCTGCAGCTCGAGCCACTCGTCGACGGACAGGCCCATCGCCGCGGCGGCCTCGTCGGGGGGCACCGCGTTGACCGTCCACGACATCGCGCACGGCACGGGGTGCAGGATCGTCTCGGTGGCCGAGAGCGACGTCCAGGGCGCCACGCAGAGCACGTCGGGGGCCCTGCCCTCGCCGCGGCTCCAGCGAGCGCGGGGGGCGTGCGGACGGTGCGACGCCTCGGGGTCATCCGCGAGCTCCTGCAGCGCCAGGGCCTGGCCGACGTCGAGGGGCCTCACCTGCGAGCGCGGGGGCGCGCCGTGCGCGCCGCGCCACGCGCAGCGCAGCGCCCAGGCGCACGCCTCGCAGGTGTCTCCGAGGCCGTGCAGCGGCGCGCGCGAGTCATCGCCGCGGGTCGCGACGAGGTCCACGCGGCGCGCATCGGGGCGCAGCATGCAGGGCGCGTAGCCCCACTCGGCGTCCATGTGCAGCCGCGCTCCGCGGGGCAGCGTCGCGGGCAGCGCGGCGATCTCTCCCGATAGCCGCTCAAGCTCCTCCCACGGCGCCTCGGCCCCGAGCACGGGGAGCCGCCGCGGGTCGACGCGCACCGGGTGGGCGCGCCTCAGCACGATGTCTACCCGGTCGCCGAGGCGCTCGGCGCACGCCAGCACCGTCTGGCATAGCCCCTCCACCGTGTCGGCGTTGAGCGCCACGACGACCACCACGGCCACGCCCTGCTCGGCGAGCATCGCGAGCGCGTCGAGGGCGCGCGAGGGTGAGCCGTCGTGCCCTGTCAGCGAACGGGAGCGCGCCTCGTTGGTCGACGGGAGCACCGCGACCACGCCGTCGACGCCTGCGCCGGTGATGCGCGCGAGCACCGCGTCGGCGTCGTCGCCGCCGAGCGACGCGGCGGGTCCCTCGACGTCGATCCACGCGCGAGGATTCCCGCGCGCCCACGCTGTCCACGCCGAGAGGTCCCCGTAACGGAACGCGTCACCGCCGTGGAGTCGCACGGTGCATGGTTCGCCCCCGGGATGGCCCTTCGGGGAGCGGTCCCAGCCGCCGGGTGGCTCGCTCCCGCGGCAGTTCGCGCACCAGGCGCAGGAGCCCTCGCAGCGCAGCGTGATGCAGTGACGAAACGCCCCCAGCCGCAAGCGCTTGAGGCGAGCATCCATGGGGGATTGGTACCCCGGCGGGCGAGGGGTGTCCACGCGGGCTCCCTAAGTCCACCCGCCTGAAGTGCCGCGCGAGCCCGCTCGGTCAGCGGACCGCGAGGTCGTCCGCGTGGTCGGAGCCGTGGGATCGCGCCGCGCGCATCGGCTCCGCGCACGCGTCCCCGTAGAGCGCCACGTCCGCGGTGCGGCACCCGAAGCACGCCGCCCGCACGGCGCACTCCTCGCACCCGGGCAGGTACTGGCGAAACGGGAGGGCCTCGGGGATGGGCGTGAGCGCGGTCACCCGCGGGTCGGCGCCGAACGCGCACAGCGGCGGCCCGCACGGACCGTCGAGCCCTTCGGGGATCAGCCCGACGGCGAAGGCGCGGTCGAGGGTCTGGCGCAGCGCGCGGCGCAGCGCCACGGGTTCCGGGACGATGGCGGGGATGAGCGACTGGTCGAAGGGGTCGGTCGGATACGAGAGCATCAGGCCCTGGAGCCGGTCGCCATGGCGGCCAAACTCCTGGTGGATGAAGTCCGGCAGCGCCGCGAGGTGGGCGATGCCCTCCTGGGTCATCACGGCGTTGAGCTTCACCGTGACGCCCGCGTCGAGCAGCGCGTGAACTCCCTTCACGGTGCGGGCGTGCGTCCCGGGCGCCCGGGTGATGGCGTCGGAGACGGCCGCGTCGGCGCTGTGCAGCGACACGAAGGCGATGGTGAGACCGGCGTCGCGCAGACGGGCGGCGAGGTCGCCGCGGGCGCACTGGATCGCATTGGTCTCCAGCGTGATGGAGGTGATCCCGTGGGCGCGCGCGTGCCGGAGGTAGTCGAGCAGGTGCGGATCGAGGGTGGGCTCGCCGCCGGACAGGATGAGCGAGCGGGCGCCGGCGAGGGCGAGGTCTTCGATCCAGCGCAGGACGTTGGCCCCGTCGAAGCCGCCCCACTCCCTGGACTGCCAGCAGAGCCCGCAGTCCTGGTTGCAGCGGAACCCCGTGCGGATCAGCCCCGACGGGTGGTGCAGCCCCGGCACCAGCTGGCGGAAGTGCTCCATCGGGACGCCCACCGGCAGCGCTCGCAGGGCGCGGGCGTGGCCCTGGGCCTCCTCCCACTGCGGGGCGGTGATGGCGCGGCGCAGGCGGTCGGCCATCACCCCGAGCTCGCGCTCGTGGCGGCGGGCCACGTCGTGGATCACCTCGATGGTGACCTCCACCGCCGGGGTCGCCGGGTCGCCGGGTCGGCGCAGCGGCACCGGGTCGTGGGCGTTCGTCTTCGCGCGGGTGATGCGCATCGCGGCGATGGGCTGCTCGGGCCCGAGCTGCAGCGAGACGCCCTTCGGGTCGGCGGTGACGTCGAGCAGCCGCAGCCCGAAGGCGGGCAGGTCGATGGGGAGTCGCGGGGCGCGCACGAGGGCGTGGGCGATCTGGAGCCGCAGCGCGCGGGCCTCGTCGTCCGGCGGCGTCGGGTCGCGAAACGCCACGCGGGTGACAGCTGCGGCCGCGGGGTCGGCGCGGCGGGAGGCGGGCCCGCGGGCCTTCACGTCGAACGACCACGGGGCCAGCGGCGGGAGGTTCTTGGTGTCCCCGTCGGGGACGTCCCCGAGGCCCTGGCGGGTCTCCGCGATACGCTGGTCGAGGCAGGCCAGGAGCAGCGGGAGGTTGTCGAGGCAGATGGCCGCGAAGTCCGCCAGGTCATCGCTGCGCGACCAGATCGCGTAGCAGAAGCGGTTGAGGTCGTTGTCGAAGAAGGTGGTGAGCGTGAGGGGGCCCGGCGCGTCGGGGTGGTCCCACCCGGCGAGGCGCTCGGGCAGCGCGTCGATCACGCGGGCGGCGACGGCGTCGATCGCGGCGCGCGGGATGAGCTGGTAGTTGAGCGCGTGCACCGTGAGGTCGTGCGCGAAGGACTGAAACTGGAACCGCAGGTCGATCCAGTCCCGGCGCTGCCCGCGCGCGGCGATGACCCCGTCGAGGAACCGCGCCGTGGCCAGGTGCACGGGGATGCGGCCCTCCAGGTACATGCGCAGCCATGGTCCGAGGGCAAGGTTGCGCTGGTCGTGCAGGATGGTCCCGACGCGGTACCCGGTGCCGGGCGGGAGCAGGGCATCGGCGCGGCGGTTGAAGGTCTCCGGTGACGGCGCGGTGAGCACGCGGCCCGCGTCGCTCCAGCGGAACCCCATGCGCCCGAGGTGCTCGACGAGCTTGGGGCGGTGGGCGAAGTGCCCCGTGCCGCCGAGCATCTCGATGGGCTCGAAGCGCGGCTCGAAGGTGAGGGTGAAGTCGCCCTCCGAAGGGTCGCCGAGGTCGTCGAGCCGCGGGGCCCAGCCGTTGACCACCGCGAAGGCCTCGGCCCAGCGGGCCATGGTGCGCCGCTCTTCCGTGGGCGCGCTCACGGGACGGGCGTGGCGTCGTCCTTGCGACGACGAAGCATGACGAGCGCGCCGTCGGCCACCACCGGCGCCTGCACCACACGGGCGTCGGGGCTCGCCGGGAGGTCGGCCTTGAAGGGCACGATCTCCGCGTCGCCGTAGGTCTCCACGTACAACCGCCGCACGCCCACGCAGTGCGGGTCGAAGCTGCACTCGGCGCAGCGCGGGGCTTTGTAGAACTGATCCTCCCAGTCGGCGCTGCGGTAGATGTTGCCGAGGTTGCCCTGATAGTAGCGCAGGTCGCCGTCGAGCATGCACGGGGGATAGCCCCCCTGGCCGATCATGCCGCCGAAGCCCACGCGGGTCTCGATGCAGTAGTCGAGCGCCGCCTTCATGAAGGGCTTGATCTCGTCGAAGCGGGGCATGACCCAGGTGTAGACGAGGTCGCTGATGGGCTGCGCCACGCCGAAGCAGATGCTGAGGTGCCCCTCGTCCTCGGGAAACTCCTCGCGCAGGAAGCGCACGGTGTTGGGGAGTTCTTCGTAGTTGGCCTTGGTGATGACGTGGGCGATCTGCGTGAGCACCCCGAGGCGCCGGAAGTTGTGCATCGACGCGATGGTCTTGCCGAAGGCCTGCGGCAGCCGGGTGATCTTGTCCGACTGCTCCGGGTCGACGCTGTGGAGCGACACGGTGATCTTGGTGAGCCCGGCGTCCGCGAGGGTCTTCGCGTACTCGGGCACCGCGGCCTTCACCCCGTTGGTCTGGATCTCCACGGTGCGGAACCCCAGCTCCTTGCCGCGGGCGATGAAGCGCGGCAGCGACGGGTGCAGCGTGGGCTCGCCGCCGGACAGTACGAGGTGCGACGGGTCGCGCTTCGCCATGCGCTCGATCTGCCCGAGGATGTCCTCCGCATCGAAGTCGGGCACGGTGCGATCGACGAAGCAGAACGCGCACGACATGTTGCAATGGCCGTTGATGCGGAGCAGCGCGCGGCCGTTGCCCTCGGTGTCGTTGTCGAAGTCCGAGACGTTCTTGAAATCGCGCTTTTCCAGTGTGTTGGCGCGCTTGAGGTTCCAGTCCATGGAGACCTCCAGCGGGATGGGGCTGAGCCCCTCCGCGCCGAAGGCGTCGAGGTACGCGGGCTCGACGCCCGGGCACGACTGGCTCATCGAGCAGGCCTCGCAGGCCGCGACGCGGGTGAAGCCCTCCGCCGGCGCGTGCCGCAGGTAGGTCATCCGGTCGAAGAACACCGTGCCGAAGCGGTCGAGCGCCCCGCCCGCTGCGCACGGCAGCACCCCCCGCCGCGTGGTGAAGCCCCACTCGACCTTCCACCGCCGGCACTCGTCGAACACCCGCCGCGCGGCCTCCGCCTGCTCGGCGTAGGAGAGCAGCACCCGGCGCATCGGCCCGGGCACCTGGTCCACCTCCGGCAGCGCCAGCAGGAAGCCCTTTACCTCACCTGGTAAGCCCCGCGCCCAGTCGAGCAGGGGGTCGAGCTCCCGGACGGTCCACCGCAGCACCGGGACCACCAGGTAGAGGCCCATCCCGCTGGCCGCCGCGCGCTGCAGGCCCGCCATCGCGTCGGCGTAGCAGCCCTCGTCCATCATGGTCTGCTCGTGCACGCTGCGCCGGGCGCCGCCGCACACCACGAAGAGCTTCTCGACCCCGCGGGCCTTGAGCGACGCGAGCACCCCGTCGGGCGCGAGGGCCCGGCCGTCGGTCTCTACCGCGACCCCGCGGATGCCCCGCGCCTGGCAGCGCGCGAGCACGGCGTCGAAGTCCGGGTGCGCGAGGGGCCCTTCGCCCAGCAGCAGGTGCTGGCAGCGCCGCGGGTCGACGGCCTCGACCTGGGCGAGCACCTCCGCGAGCGGGACGGCGCGCCGGGTCTGGCGCCAGGAGGGCGTGCAGAAGCGGTACTCCAGCCGGTCGCCGTGGAACAGGTTGATCCGGACCTCGGAGGACGACATTGAGGGAGGCAGTATGGTTGCCGGGGAAAATCAGCGTCAAGGCGCGACGCCCGGGGCGTCACGGACGGACGCCTCCAGCGCGTCGAGGTCGGGCGCGCGGAGCACCAGCGAGAGGCTGACGCCGCCGCCGGGCTGCGCGGCGGCGAGCACCTCGGCGCGCGAGCGGGCTACGGCGGCGTAGAGCGCCGCGAGCACGGCCGGGCCCGCGGTGGGGCCCGCCGCGCGGAGCAGGACGACGTCGTCGTGGCGGTGCACCGCCTGGGCGTGGCGCGCGCGGTCCTCCCACAGGAACGCCTTGCGCAGGCGCTCCACCGCGGCGTCGGCCCGCGCGCGGGGGACCAGGACCGTGAGGGGCTCCCCGGGGGCGCCGAGGCCGGCCAGGACCGCGGGCGCATCCGCGTCGAGGAGGCACTGGGCGAGCATGCGCAGCCCCTGGGGGAGCTCCGCGAGCGCGTCGCCGGCGACGACGATCAGGGTGACGTCGCGCCGCCACCGCAGGTGCAGCGCCCGGGCGGCGGAGGCCCCCGCCGAGAGGGGCGTCCCTGCGAGGCTGGTAAACCCGCGGAGCGTGACGGGGATGCCCGCCGCGAGCACGTCGGCCCACGCCGACGGGGCGCCGAGGGCGGGGTCGGCGTCGGCGAGGGCAGAGGCTTCGGCCAGCGAGAGGCCGGCGATGGCGGGCGCATCGCGGTGCCAGAGGGTGACCTCGCGGGCGGAGAGCAGCGTGGCCAGGAGCGCCGCGCTGCGGTCGAGGGAAGCGGGGTGCAGGTGGATCGGGGACTCGTGCGCGTCGATCGCCCGGCCCCCCGGGACGACGGTGCAGCCCTCGGGGGACTCGCGCCAGGCGGCGACGGCGGCGGCGTCGGGGTCGGCGCGCCGCGCGTCGGGCGCCCCCACCCGGAGCACGTCGCTGGCGTCGCGCCACCGCGCGTCGAGGCCGGCTTCGTCGAGCAGGGCCACGACGATGCGGGACGACCAGAGGGCGCCGCACGAGAGCGCCAGGGCGCGGGCGGCCCCGGATTCGCCGCCGCTGCGGAGGGCGTGGCAGGTGTCGGCGAGGTCGCGGGTGTCGTCCTGGAGCTGCGCCAGCAGGGGCGACGACCGCGCCGCGGGGAGCGCGGCCTCGGCGAGCGACCGGTGCCGGCGGCCGAGGGCGTCGAGGAGGGAGCGGTAGGTGTCGTCCCGGGCGCGCGCGCGGCGGACCACCTCGGCCAGCTCGGCCTGTACGCCCGCGAACGGCCCCACCACGAGGATCGAAGGGCCCGCGAGGGAGCCGCGGATCGCGTCGATGGCACAGCGGAGGTCGGCGGCGGCGGTGACGGTCGACGGGTCGAGCCGGTGAAGCACGCTGGGCATCGAGGCAACAGGTGTACGATGGAGCAGTGGCGCGCACCGAAAGAAATGCCCGTGCGGTGCCCTTCGCGACGGCCTGCCTGGCCGCGTTGGCCCTGGGCTGCAATGCCTCGCCGGAACGGCTGACCGCACACAACGGCGTGGTCACGGGGAGGGACGGGGGAGCCGCTCCCACCGACGCCGCCCCGGTCGTGCCCCCTGGACGGTTGCTCTTCGCGCGCTGGAACGCGCTGGAGGCGGCGCTGGCCATGGGGGTGGACTGGAGCGGAGAGCGGCGGCCCAAGCGGGTGAGCTCGGCGCTGGCGCACGACCTGGACGACGACGGAGTCCCCGAGGTGATGCTCAACGACAACCAGGAGATCTACGACCGCTCGCTGCGGTTCGGGGATACGCGGCTGTTCCGGCGCGGCGCGGGCGGCGCGTGGGGCCCCGGGGAGGCGCTCCCGGGGGGCGTCCACGGGTGTCGCCTCGCGGCGGACCTCGACGGCGACGGCCGCGTCGACCTGCTGTGCTCGTCGCCCGAGACCGCCGTCTACTGGGACGTCTCCCGCGGCATCGACCTGGCCCGTCGCACGGTGATCGCGCCAGTGACCGTGGTGATGGCTGCCTCCGTCTGGGACATCGACGAGGACGGCCTGCTCGACATCGTGCTCTCGCGCTGGATGAGCAGCCTCGGGGTGTTCCGCGGTCTCGGTGGGCGGCGCTACGAGGACGTGAGCGCGCGCTGGGGCCTCGACACCGAGGGGATGACCTGGCAGGTGGCGTACGTCGACCTGGATCGGGACGGCCGCGACGACCTGTTCGTGGCGAACGACGGGAACGCGCACGAGAACATCACGTTCCGGGCGCTCGGCCCCGGGGCCGACGGCGAGCCGGGCTTCGCGCGGTACAACCCGATGCCTGTGCTCGACCCTGGCGAACGGGACGCGCTCTTCGGGATCAGCAATCGCTCCCCGATGGGCTACGCGCTGGGGGACATCGACGGCGACGGCGCCCAGGAGTTCGTTCTCGCGGACCTGTCCCCCTCGACGGTGCTGGGGCCCGACCCCCGGACGGGGTGGCGCTCCATGAACGCCACCCTCGGCCTGGCGCGCGAGCTCACCACCTCGGGCCAGCAGCTCATCCCGTGGTCGCCGCGGCTCTGGGACATCGACCACGACGGCCTGCTGGAGCTGCTCATCCCCTGCGGCGACGACGACGGCTTCACGATGATGCCCAACCGCGGCAACTCGATCCCCCTGCTCTACGCGGGCGCGGCGGGCGGTCGCTTCGTGCCGCAGCACACGGCGGCGGGCTTCAGCGAGGGCCACGCGGCCAACGTCACCCTCGGCGACCTGGACGGCGACGGCGACCTGGATGTCCTGATGGGCGGGTTCGGGCAGCCCGAGAAGATCTACCGCAACGACACGGTGCCGAGCGGCGGGCACATGCTGCTCACGCTCCGCGGCTCGGTCTCCAACCCCGCGGGCCTGGGGGCGCGTGTCGAGGTTCACGCCGGGGCCTTGCGGCGCGCGTTCGTCTACGGCAGTCACGGGGCGCCGCAGGTGACCGACGCACCCACGCTCGACGTACCCACCGGGTCGGCCGCCGTCCTCGACGAGGTCATCGTGCGCTGGCCGAGCGGCCTGGTGCGCCGGTGGACCAACCTCCCGGTGGGCGCATCCGCCACGCTGGAAGAGCCTGCGGCGCTGACCATCGACCCGCCATCACGACGGGTCCCAGCGGATGGCACCTCCACGGTCACCGTGACCGTGCGCCCCGTGAACGAGGCGGGCGCGCCCCGTCGGGCCGCGAGCGTGACCATCGGATCGCTCTCCTCCACGGCGGCGTGGGTGGGCCCCACGCAGGTGGACGCCGACGGCGTGGCGACCCGGGTGCTGCGCGCCCCCGCGACCCCGGGCAGCGACGTGATCGTGGTGACCGTCGACGGGACGCCCTGGCGGGTACGGCCGCGCGTGTGGTTCGGGGCGTGATGGGGCGGAGCGGTCGAGGCATCCGCGGGGAGCTGCCGTGGGCCCTCGCGCTGGTCGCGCTCTCCGCGGGGTGCGACCAGCCCCCGGCCGACCCGGTCGCGTGCCCGGCCGATCGCCGCGCCACGCTGGGCCTCCTCCCGCGCGCACGGCTTACAGCGCCGAACGGCGGCACCGGACAGAGCGCGGGCCATGTCAACGCGATCCTGGCCGTCGGCGACGACCTCTACGCCGCCAACGCCCAGGATGCCGTCGCCGCCTTCGCGCTCGTCGCCGACGGCTCGCTGCGCTCGACCGCCCCGCTCGCGACGGGCGTCGACCCGCGCCGTCCCCCGTTCTGCACGGCCCTGGCGGCGCACGGGCCGTCATCGACCCTCTATTGCGGCTACGCCTACGGCGACACGCTGACGGCGTTTCATCTCACGCCCGGCGCTGCGCCGACGCTCCGCGCGATGCGGGCCCTCGACAACCCGAGGCTCTCGGTGCGCGGCATGACGGTGGCCGGAGACCTCCTCTACCTGGCGCTCTTCCGCAACGGGCTCTGGACCGCCCGCATCGCGGCCGATGGGTCCCTCTCGGACCTCCAGGACACGGGCCTCGGCGGCGACCCGCGCTTCGTCTCCGTCGAGGGCGACCGCGTGGTGGTCCTCGACGCCACCCGGGGTCTCGTGCTGGCCCGCGCCGCGGGACGAAGCGTCACGGCCCTCGGCAGCGTCTCCCTCGACGGCCCACCCCTGGACCTCAGCGTCCGCGGCGGCGTCGCGATCGCGGCCCTCGGCTCCTCGGGCGCCGCCATCGTCGACGTCTCGGGCGCCGCGCCCTCGCTGCGCCTCTCCCTGCGCCCGTCCTGCGTGGTGACCTCCGGCGACCTCGAAGCGGACTCGGCGGCGGTGGTGTGCACCTCGGGCACCCTGCTCTACGACCTGTCCGGCCCGGCGCCCCGGGTGGCGGGCTTCTCCGCGGCCCACGGAATCATGCTGCAGGGCCGCTTCCACCGCGGGGAACTCCTCGTCACCGACTGGCTCGACCTCGTCCGCTTTCGCGCCGACCCCCGCGGCCAGGCGGCGGCGCTCGACACGGCGTGGGGGACGTACGAGCGCGCCGACGGGGCCTCGTCGGTCGTCGTGCGCAACATGACCGACCTGCCCACGCGCGTGATGGCCATCGGTACGAGCGACGCCCTCGGGAGCGGCACGGTGGCGGCCCAGGGTACCTGGCGCGCGGCGGTCCCAAGCGGGCAATTCACCGACGACGATGGCGTGCTCACCGCCGTCGCACGGATCTCGACGCTCGACCCCTCGGGGTGCTCGTTCGCGGCCTTCGAGCCGCGGCTGCTGCGCCGGTCCGAGCCGGTCGGCCCCGGGGTCCCGCCCGCGGTCGGCGACGCCATGCCCGCGCTCACGCTCGCGGTCCCCGGCGGCGGCGGGGTGATCACCCTCCCGGAGCCCGGGCGCGCGACGCGCTACGTGTTCTGGTCGCACGACTGCGCGGCCATGTGGCCCGAGCTCGAAGACCTCGACTACCTCGCGCGCGTGGGGCGCTCGCCGGACGGCGCCGAGCCCGTGTTCATCTCCGCGGAAGACCCGGCGCGCGCGCGCCTGCGCGACCGCTGGCCCGTCCCCAACCTGCGGCTGGCGTATTACGGGTCGATGTTCGACGACGTCCCGCGCGAGGTGGAGGCCGTGGTCGCGCGCTACGGCGGCGACCTCTACGAGCGCGGCTTCGTCAACTCGCAGATGCTCGCGGGCGCGCGCCACCCCACGGACTACACCGTCGACGCCCAGGGCACCGTGAGGGCCGTCGAGCGGCTGTACCGTGGCGCCTTCCCGCTGCGGTAGGCCCCACGACCTCCGCTCACGGCGGGGGGAGCGAGAGCGCGCGGGTGAGCGCCGGGAGCACGCGCTCCGCGAGCATGCGGGCGCCCGCCTCGTTGGGGTGACCATCGCCGGGCAGGGACAGCGCGGCGGAGTTCGACTCCCACGGCGTGGCCACGACGGTGACGCGCATGTCTTGGAGAGCGCCGATGATGCGAGAGTCCGGGTTGCCCGTGTAGAGCACGTGGAAGAGGACCGGGGCGCCGAGCGAGCGGCCGAGCTCCTGGAGCGAGCGCACCGTGCCGCGGAAGGTCTCGGTCCGCTGCTGGGAGAACCGCGGCCCCATGTCGGCGAAGACGGGCGGGGCGGAGTAGTAGTGATAGGTGAGGGACCCCAGGCGGATCATCCGGTACAGGGCCAGCCGGCTCAGCCAGGGGAAGGGGGCGCGCGCCTCGACGCTGCGAGGAGAGTCGTTCATGTCCCCGCGGACGTCGTCGGTCTGGTGGAAGGTCACCACGATGGCCGACGGACGGTAGCGGGGGGCGACGTGCGCGACCCAGTCGCTGGTCGAGCGGAGGTTGTAGCCCGGCTCGCCGGCGTTGAGCGCGGTCCATGTCTGGCCCGTGAGGCGCGAGAGCCGGTCGGAGACCACCCGGGCGAAGGTCTGCGGCTCCTCCAGGCCGACGCCGAAGGTGAACGAGTCCCCGGCGAAGAGCACCGACCGGGGCGTCGGGCGGCTCGGCGCGTCCCCCCGGAGCCCGTCGGCGTTGGTGCGGACGAAGGTCGAGCCGAGCGCCGGATTGCGGGTCGTCCATGGCTCGTGCAGGTGCGGGCGGAGGGCGAGGCGGCCGAGACGATACTCCTGGTAGTGCTTCAACCGGATCGGGTCGACGATGGCCCTCCCCCTGCGCGCCATCACCTCCGCGGTGATCACGGCGGACGCGAGGCTCAACGTGACCACCAGCGCCGCGCCCGCGATCGCGGCGGCCCGACCCCCGGGACGACGCCATCGGACCGCGACCATCGGAGCCGCAAGCGCCACCGTCACCAGGACAATCCAGCCGATCATTCGTTCGGACTCTAACCCGAGTGCCCTGGGCTACCATGCGGCCGTGGACTTCCCCCGCAGGGACGGCCTATTGCAGGCGCTGGCGATGCTCCTCGGGTCGCTGGCGCTCCTGCGCGCGGGCGCCCCGGCGCCGTGGGTGTGGGGGCTCCGAGGCCTCGCGATCGCGACCGCGACCCTGGCGCTGGTCGCCCCGCGGAGACTGGCCACCGCGCACCGGGCGGTCGGGCGCGGCGTGACGGTCGCGCTGCTGGCGGTGGTGTACGCGGCGGTGCTGCTGCCCGTGCGCGCCTTGTTGATCCTCTTCCGGGTCGACCCCTGGGCGATCCCCCGCGGCGCGGACTCGCACTGGATCGAGCGCGACGCGGCGCAGTCGGCGAACGACTTCCGGGGCATGTCGTGAGCGCGACGGTGTACGTCCTGGGCGTGTCGGGGCTCTTCCACGACAGCGCCGCGTGCCTGCTGCGCGACGGCCAGATCGTCGCTGCAGCGCAGGAGGAGCGATTCACCCGCAGGCGCCACGACGAGGCGCTCCCGACGCGCGCCATCGCCTGGTGCCTGGAGGACGCCGGCATCGACGCGAGCCGCGTCGACCACGTGGTCTTCTACGACAAGCCCGTGCGGAAGTTCGGGCGGCTGCTGGAGTCGTACCTCCTGGCGGCCCCGCGGAGCTTCGGGGCCTTCGTCGAGGCGCTGCCTTCGTGGTTGAAGAACAAGCTCTGGGTCGCCCAGGAGCTGGAGCGGGCGCTCGGCGGCGAGCGGCAGGTGCTCTTCACCGAGCATCACCTGGCGCACGCGGCGAGCGCGTTCTACCCGTCGCCCTTCGAGCGCGCCGCGGTGCTCACCCTCGACGGCGTCGGCGAGTACGCCACGGCGAGCGCAGGGGTGGGCGAGGGGGCCTCGCTCACGCTGCAGCGGGAGATCAGGTTCCCGCACTCCCTGGGTCTGCTCTACTCGGCCTTCACGGCCTACCTGGGCTTCCGGGTGAACTCCGGGGAGTACAAGGTCATGGGCCTCGCGCCCTACGGAGCGCCGCGATATCGGGAGACGATCCTGCGGGAGCTCATCGACGTGCGCGCCGACGGCAGCTTCCGGCTGGACCTCCGGTATTTCGACTTCATCTCCGGTCGGAGCATGACCAGCGAGCGTTTCCATGCGCTGTTCGGCGGGCCCCCCCAGCCCCTGGACAGCCCCCCGACGCAGCGCGAGATGGACCTGGCGGCGAGCGTCCAGGCGGTGACCGAGGAGGTGGTGCTGCGGATGTGCCGTGACCTGCACCGCCGGACGGGCATGACGGACCTCTGCATGGCCGGCGGCGTGGCGCTGAACTGCACGATCAACGGCAGGATCCTGAAGGCCGACACGGGCTTCGAGCGGCTCTGGGTGCAACCCGCGGCCGGAGACGCGGGCGGCGCGATCGGGTGCGCCCTGGCCGCGTGGCACCAGCACCTGGGTCGGCCCCGATCGGCCGACGGCCTCCGGGATGCGATGCGGGGCGCGCGGTTGGGATCCCGGGTGACCGAGGCCGAGGTGGCGGCGCTGCGGGCCGGCGGCGCGGTGGCGACGAAGCTGTCGGAAGAAGATCTGGTCCGTGCGGTGGCGGACCGCATCGCGGGGGGGGCCATCGTGGGGTGGTGCGAGGGCCGGATGGAGTTCGGCCCGCGGGCCCTGGGCGGGCGGTCGATCCTCGCAGACCCGCGGGACGCCGACATGAAGCGACGGCTGAACGAGGAGCTGAAGCTACGGGAGGGGTTCCGTCCCTTCGCGCCGAGCGTGCCCCGGGAGGACGCCCGGGCGTACTTCGACCTGCCCGGGGACTCCCCGTACATGCTCGTGACCGCGCCCGTGCGGGAGGGCGCCGGGCTGCCCGCGGTGACGCACGTCGACGGCAGCGCGCGGGTGCAGACCGTGGACGCGCAGGAGCACCCACGGTTCCACCGGCTCTTGCGCGCGATGGGCGAGCGCACCGGGGTGCCGGTGCTGGTGAACACCTCGTTCAACGTGCGGGGCGAGCCCATCGTCCGCACGGCGGCGGAGGCCTACCGCTGCTTCATGCGCACCGGGATGGACTGCCTGGTGCTGGAAGACTGGCTCTTCCATCGCGGCGAACAGCCGCCGTGGGTGGAGCGCGATGACTGGCGCGCGAGCCTCCTGGATTGAGCGTCGGCGCGTCGCTAGAGTCGGCGCGGTGAGAACGCTGACGCATGCGTGGCGGCTGCTGCGGGAGTTCGGGCGCTTCGCCTGGCACCAGAAGCGCTGGTGGCTGCTGCCGCTGGTCGCCTCGTGCTTCGTGATCTGCGCTGCGTTGCTGCTGTCTGCCTCCCCTGCCTCGCCCTTCCTGTACACGTTGTTCTAACGTCCAGACGTCCAGACGTCTGGACGTCTGGACGTCTGGACGTCTCTTCTTGGAGACGTGACGTGCCCGGGGGCCCTCAGCGAAACCAGGTACGGACCGCGGTCCTCAGCCCCGCCCGCACACCCGCCGTACGCACCCAGACCTCCCCTTCGCCGGTGAAGCGCCCGACGAGATCGCCGGTGGCGGCCTCCGTGGTCGGGAGCGCGAGCCAGCGCCCGCGGCCGCGGAGCTCGAGGTGCACCGACCCCAGCGGGACGCCGAGCGCGCTGACCTCCGTCGCAGAGACCCTCACCGTGATGGGCTCTCGGGACCGCTGCTCGCGCGCATCGACGGTCAGCCAGCGCGGCTCTCGCACGGTGACCTCTCGATCGCCCGCCACGGAGCGGATCGTCTGCACCGCGCCGCTCGGCCAGCGCACCCGGAGCGCGTCCACCGTCGCCACCTCGCCGAGGCCGAAATCGACCACGCGCGAGCTCGAGCTCATGGTCGATCCGGCGCGTGAGCACTCCCGCTGCATCATGAGCCCCCCGACCATCGCCTCGACGCGCGCGCCCATCCCGTCGTGGTTGGAGACCGTCCCGACGAGCCGCACACGCAACCAGTGACGCCCGGGCCACTCGCTCACATTGGTCAGCAGCAACGCTCGCGGCGGAGCCTCGGCGCACGGGTTGAGGAAGAGCGTCTGCGCGCCCAGCACCACGTCGTCGTCACCATCCCCATCGAAGTCCGCGGTCGCCAGCGCGCTCCAGGCCCCGGTGCGCTCCAGCCCGGAGCCCTCGGGGGCGAGGGCCAGCCCCGCCGAGCGCTCATTGAGGTACACCGCGTTGGGCCAGCGTGTGGTGCTTACCGGGACGACCCCATAGGCGACCAGCGCGTCGACGTCGCCATCCCGGTCGAGGTCCCGCGCCACGGCACCCCAACCGACACCTTGGACCTCATCCTCGGGGACGCTCCGCTGCCAGGCGCCGGGCCAGTCGAAGCGAGCCTCCAACGATCCCTCCGGCGACAGACTGAACAGGTATGGATTGTTCGTCTGCGTCGTCAGCAGGTCCATCCGCCCGTCGGCGTCGAAGTCCCCTATCACGAGGCTCATGGGCGTGTTTCCCGAGTTCGTCCAGGACGCGTCGGCCCCCTGCACGGACAGCACCATCTCGCCCGCCACGCCCGCGTTGCGGTACGCCGCGTTGAGCCAGGCCGCGGTGCGCGGACTCTCAGGGACCGTGCACCCGACCACCCCGCCTTCCTCCCGCGTCCCCTGGTGGATCGCGTTGCCGTCATGCGCCGTCAGGACGTCCGGATACTGATCGCCGGTCAGGTCCGTGGCGAGCGTGACCCAGGCGAAGCCCTCGTCGTTCAGGCCCGCCGACTGCGCAATGAAGCTGCCGTCGCGCTGACCCTCGAACACCCGCGGCGCGTACGTCTCCCGCAGGTTCGTACCCGAGAGGGCCACGAGGATGTCGAGCCGGCCGTCGACGTTCAGGTCCGCGAGGTCGAGCGCCAGCGGGACCCCCGCCCCCCAGCGCGGCACGGTGGTCGGCTGCGCGAACCTCCCTCTGCCATCGTTGTAGAAGACCAGCACGTCGCCGCCCTCCGAAGGGGCTTCGGTCGAGCGGCGACCACCCATCACGAGGTCAGCGTCGCCGTCGTTGTCGAGGTCGCCGAAGATGGCGCTCCACGCCCCGTAGCCCTCCAAGCCTGCCCGCCGGGTCACGTCGCTGAAGCGCATCCCGCCGTCGTTGTGCAGCAGCGTCAGCGGCCCAAGCGTCGAGAGCAGGCGCCCGGTGTCCGCCAGCAGCAGGTCGGGGCGCCCATCACCGTCGATGTCACCCACGGCCACCGCGCTCCCGGAGCGCGGAAGCTGGTCGGCGCAGAACCACCGCCCGCAGCGGGGTCCATCGCTCCAGGGTTCGAGCGTCACGGGGACGCCGGGCTCCACCCCAGCATCCACGGGCGGTGACTCCGTCTGCGCTCGAGGATCGTACGGAGACGCCACCGGGGGGCGGTCGTCTGGCCCAGCGCACGCACCCCCCAGCACCACCGAGAGGATGGACACCACCAGGGAACAGCGCACGCTCACCACATGCCTCATAACTGCCAGTGGTATGCATGCCGCATTGCCTACGTCATGTCGACCGCTGGTCAGTTAAAATGCTTGAACCCAAGTGAATAATTCTGTCTTTGACCGCAGCTAGAGAGCCGCATGATGCCGCGGGCGCCTTCTCGCCGTGCTCGAACCCACGCGCGTTCCTTGTCACCCTCCGGGCCCCATGAAGCCCACCCCAGAGGCCCATCGGCGTGAACCTCTTCGATGACGCGGGCGAGGGGCGTGACTTCGGCTCGGTCTTCGAGAGCGCCGACTCCGAACAACAGAGGCTCACGGCCGCGTTCGGGGAGTGGCTCGGCGCGGTGTCTCCTTGGTCGGTGCGCTCAGCGACGACAAGCGCGCGCAGGAGGCCTCGCCGCTGACCGCGGGGAGCGTGGCGTTCGACCGGGTGCCGCTCCCGGGGTGAGGTCGGTCACGCTCAGCGGAAGAGCACCGACGGCGCTGCGTGGATCGCGGGCTCTCGCGCGGTGACCGCGACCGCGACCAGCCCGCGGCCCGTGAAGCGGGCCCGGTACGCGCCGGACGTCGGCTCGAGCGCGGGCGGAGAGAGCCAGCGGGCCGCGCCCAGCAGCCGGAACGACGGCTCCCGGATGTCCGCGCCGACGAGCTCCACCGAGACGCTCGTGTCTGCCGCCGCTACGGTGGCGGAGACCGTGAGCCATCGTGGCTCGCGCACCTCCGTGAGGCGGTCTACGGGCACGTCGCGGAGGTCCTGGACATACCCGTCGGGCCACCGCACCCGGACGCGCTCGACGGCCGTGGCGTCGCCCAGACCGACGTCCACCGTCGGCTCCTGCGTGGCGAGGGTGGCGCCGTTGCGCGAGACCTCACGAAGTCGGGTCACGCCCCGCGCCACGACCTCGACGCGCGCCCCGATGCCGTCGCGGTTGGACACTGTCCCGACGAGCCGAAGCCGGAGCCAGTGCCGGCCTGCGTTCGTGCGGTCGTTGCGCAGCAGCACGGCGCCGCGCTCGACGTGGTCGCAGCCGCGCACCAGCAGGGTCTGCTCCCCCATCACGAGGTCGTCGTCGCCGTCGTCATCGATGTCCAGGGCGGCGAGCGAGAACCACCGCCCGGGGATGTCGAACCCGGTGCCGGACGCGACGTCCGAGAAGCGCGCCATGCCCTGGTTCCGGAAGATCCGGTTGGACACCGGGGGGCCGGCGTACGGGAGCACCCCGTACGTGACGTAGACGTCCTCCGCGCCATCGCGGTCGATGTCTCGCGCGATGGCGCTCCACGCCGGTCCCGGCGCGGCGTCCGCCGGGGGTGGCGGGTCGGGCTGGAACCCCGACTCGCGCGATCGATCCTCGTAGCTGCCGTCGGCGGTGCTGAGGAAGAGCCTCGACTCATCGACGTTGGTGAAGAGGTAGTCGAACCGGCCGTCCTCGTTGAAATCGGCCACGGCGACGCCCATCGGCGTCAGGTTCGGATCGGTGTACCGCTCGTGGAGCGCGAAGGGCACGAAGCGCGGCTCGCCGGTGCCCCCCACGGAGGTGTACGCCGCGTTCAGCCAGGTGGTGACGGGGCGTCCGGGCCCGCCGGGATCGAGGTCGCAGGGGACCGCGTCGCGCGCCCGTCGTGGCGCCTCCACCGTGGCGTATCCGTCGTGGGTCACCAGGAGGTCTGGACGACCGTCGCCCGAGAAATCCGAGGCGCGCACGACCCAGGAGAAGCCGTCGTCGTTCACTCCGACGTCGCGCAGGGCGAACCCGCCGTCGGGTCGAGCGAGCAGGATGCGGGAGCTGTACGTCAGCCTCGCGTTCGTGCCCGAGTACGCCGTCACGATGTCGAGGCGCCCGTCCTCATCGACGTCGACGAGGTCGATCGCCGTCGGCACGCCGGCCTGCGCGGCAGGAATCCCGGCGTTGGGGCGCATCGCGAACCGGCCGTGTCCGTCGTTGTCGAACACCGTCTCGACGCCGCGCTCCAGGCTCATCCCGTCGAGGCGGCGGGCGCCCAGGACCAGGTCGAGGTCGCCGTCGTTGTCCAGATCGCCGAAGCTCGCGAACCACGCGCCCCACCCGGCGAGACCGGCGGCGGTCGTGATGTCGATGAACCCCGACGCCCCGTCGTTTCGCAGGAGCACCAGCGGCCCGGCATCTCGGAGGTACGGGCCGATCGCGCCCAGGAGGATGTCCGGTCTCCCGTCTCCGTTGACGTCACCCGTCGCCACGACGGTCCCCCACGACGGGAGCGTGGCCGCGCAGTACGCCTGACCGCACGTTTCGGGGAGGGGCACGCGCCTCCCGGCCGCCGCGTCGATCGGCCCGGCGTCCACCCCGACCGGCGGGTGCGCGGGCGGGTCGTCGCACGCCACGGCCAGCAGTGCGGAGATGATCCACCTGATGGACCGGGGCGCCCGGTCTCGACCCCGAGCGACCATCAGCGGAAGAGCGACCATGGCTCGGTGCGCGGGTTCGCCGGGACCCCGTGGCGCGCGAAGCCCGCGGCCAGGCGCTGCGCGGTCTCCTGGGCCCAGGCCTCGGTGAGCGCCTCCGGGAAGCCGCCGCGCGCGTAGGTCGGCGCGATGTGCTCCCGCTCGGCCATGGGCCCGAGGCGCACGGCCTCGACCCACGGGGCCACGGCCTCGACCAGGCGCTCGACGTTCATGGGCAGCATCGGGTGCGCCACCACGAAGGTGCGCAACCCCGCCGCGCGCAAGGTACGCAGGGCCTCCAGCCGCTGCGCGATGGGCGGCGCCGCGGGCTCGAACAGCGCCCGCACCCCGTCGTCGTCCGTCGGGATGCTGAGGCCCACCAGCAGTCGGGGCATCGTCTGGAAGAGCGCCACGTCGTCGAGGACCACCGGCGAGCGCGTGAGCACGATCGGGGTGAACGCGCTCTCGCGCAGCACCTCCAGGCACTGTCGGGTGATGCGGTACCGACGCTCCACGGGCTGGTAGGGGTCGGTCACCAGCGGGCTCATCCGCACGGTGCCCGGCGCCTCCGTCCGCACCTCTCGGGCGAGGAGCGCGGGGGCGTTGATGCGCACGTCGATCCAGCGACCCCACGGGGCCTGCGGAAGCCCGCCCAGGTCACGCACGAACGCCGTCCGGCCGATGCCGTAGCAGTAGGTGCACCCGAGGATGCAGCCAACATACGGGTTCAGGTAATACATCCCCGGCGCCTCGGCCACGAGCGAGCGCTCGGCCACGACCTCGCGCACCTCCACCCGCGACCGCGACGGCTCCGTCGCCAGCACCGGCAGCGTCGCGCGCAGCGGCGGGTGCGACGACTCCAGCGCGCGAACGGCGGACACCACCGCGGAGAGCAGCGCGGACTCCGACGGCGAGAGCGAAGACGCGCGGCGACCGAAGAGGGAGAAATAGACGTTGAAGTCCCGGGTGTGCGCGAAGCACGGGCGGGCCGGGTCCGCGCGCTCGAGGTCGACCTCGATGTGCTCCCCCACGGCGCCGACGAAGCGGAACGTCACGCCCTGTTCGACCTCCCAGTCCGAGAGACGCCACGGCAGCGGCAGGGCCCCGGCGGACGCCAGCCGCGCCCGTAGCTGCCCAAAGCGGCCCGCGATGAAGCCCTGCACCCTCGCCACGGAGGTCACGGTTCAGACCCGGCCCCGGCGGTCAAAGCCCATTGGTTGGCGCAATCCTTCGTTGGAGATCCAGTGACTCATCGGGGCGGTCGCAAGGCCCGGAGAGGGGAGATTAGGCGGGGAGAGACGGAGCCCAGATCGACAATCTGGGACGAACTCAGTCGACGACGCGGGCGCCAGTGCCCTGGGTCAGGCTGACGCGCCCGGCCTGGACGTTCTGGAAGCGCTCGGTGAGCCCGGACGGCCAGCGCACGGTGAGGGCTTCGGCCCGCGCCTCTGCGCCGAGGCCGATGTACGCCACGGGCTCTCCCTGGCACGCGCCGCCGACCGATCTCATCTCCCGCATCACGCGACGACCGCCGATCGTCGCGGTGACGATCGCGCCGATGCCATCGCGGTTGTCGCGATTGCCGACGAGCGACAGGGAGATGGCGCGCGCCGCGGATGGCCGACGGCGGAGCGCGACCACCGGCTGCGCGGTGTAGCCGGGAGGCGGGTCGGCGTTGCGCAGGACGAGGTCCTGGTGGCCGTCGCCGTCGATGTCCGCGGTGGAGGCCATGTAGCCGTCCTCCAGGCGATCGACGTTCTCGAAGTAGCCCACTTCGGTGAAGGTCCCGTCCGCGTTGTTGCGGAAGAGACGGTTCCGTTGGAAACCGCCAAAGGAGAGCGACGGGCGCTCGGAGGTCTGAGGGTCCGAGGGATTGGACAGCGAGCCCCGGAACTCCCGCAGCACCGTGAGCACGGGGTTGAGCACCCGCTGCGACCCGGTCGGCAGGCTCATCAGCAGGTCGCCAATCCGCGGTGACTCCGCTTCACCGAGGGCGCGCGCGGCCCGGTTGTCCATCACGCGCACGAAGAAGCTCTCCGCGTCCTGCGGGCCACCGGACCAGAGTCCGTTGGTGACGTACAGGTCGAGGTGACCGTCGTTGTTGTAATCGATCCACTCCGCGCCCCCAGGCGCGGCGCCCACGGCCGAGAGACCAGCGCGGTCGGTGACGTCCTCGAAGGTGCCGTCTCCCTTGTTGTGAAACAAGAAAGCGCCGCGAGCACCCATGGTCGTGAGCTCGGTGCGAACCTCGGGCGGCAGGCGGGACAGGTCTTGCCCCTGCCAGGCCGCGGCGATGCGCTCGGCCGAGGTGAACGTGATGTTGGTCATGACCAGGTCGGTCCGTCCGTCCGCGTCGAAGTCGCCCGCGGAGGCGCCCATGCCCCAGCCCTGCGCGTCCAGCCGCATGGCATGGGTGGCGTCTTCAAACCGGCCCTCACCGAGGTTGCGGTAGACAGGGTTGATGCGACCGCTGTCATCCACCACCACGATGTCCGTCTTGCCGTCACTGTCCAGGTCCGTCGCCAGCGCGGCGTGAGGGAACACCTGTTGGCCCTGCGCGCTCTGCACCGCGCGTTCGGACTCGCGCAGGCCCCAGTGACCATCGTTGAGCCAGAGTCCCTGGTGCTCCAGGCCCGGACGACCACCGGTGCGGGCGAGGTCGTTGGTAAAGTCTCGCGTACCGGGGAACCCGATGTAGACATCGAGTGTGCCGTTACCGTCGAAATCCGCGATGGCCAGCGGCATGGCCCGGTCGAAGTGATGGTGGCTGGTCAGCACGTTCGATCGACGCTCGAAGCGGCCGTCACCGAGGTTGCGGAACACCACCAGGTCTCCGGCGCCCTCCGCTCCGCGCTGGGGATCGACCGAACCCTCGACGTTGTGCTCCACGAAGCGGAGCAACAGCAGGTCTCTGCGACCATCGTTATCCAGGTCGGCGAAGGCTGCGGACTTCACCAAGGTCTGGTTGGCCAGCCCCGCCGCCGCCGTCACGTCCTGGTAGCCCGTCGGGGTGTTGCGGAACAACTGCAACGGCCCCCAGCTGCCCACGAGCAGGTCGGCGCGGTGATCTCCGTCGTAATCCGCCGACGCGATCGCGTAGCCGCCGCGCCGGATCGCCTCGCGGCGATCGATCACCGGCACGGTGTCGAGGCCGGATGTGCGCGTGACATCCTCGAAGCCCGGCGCCCGATCGGCCGCGGTGCGGAGGCTCTGCAGCGCGGCCGGGGCCGTGACGCTGCGGATGCCCCACCGGTCGCCCTCGCGCGCGACCGCAACCTGCAGGGTGCCGCGGTCGTGACGGCGACCGCCGTCAACGCCGACGCCCCGGACGTCGATGCGAACCGACAACGAGAGCGGCGATCGCTCGCCCTCCACGCGGAACACGTCGAACTGGACATGCTCGACCTGACGAAAGGCGGAGAGATATCGGGACATCTCGCCCGGTGCGCCCGCCGCGCGCTGATCAAGGCGCAACGCGGACTCCACGATGCCGTCGCGCGTGCGTACGGCCTCCAGCGCCGACGAAGACCAGTTCGGCTGTGTCGCGCCGGGCAGGAGCAGGCCATCAAAGCGGGCGGCGTCGCGGGCGAGCCACGCGTCACGCCACACTCCGAGGACGTCGCGCTGCACCTCCCCGACGGCATCCTCCATGCGGTTGATGCGCTCCATCGGGCGGGACTGCCGCAGCTGCGTCGCCGCACCCACGAGCCGCGCCCTCGGGCTCTCGACTCGCGCAGGCTGACGCGCCGGGCGTGACGTAGAACGGACGAGACTCCACGCAACCGGGGTTGCGATCGCAGCCGACGAGCACAGCAGAATCCAGGGAATCAAACGTCCGCGAGTTTGCATCACAGCACCTCTCGCGGGTATCCCACCTCACTTGGCGGCCCGGGTCAAAGCGGCCATCAACAAATCACAGGATGCTGGAGCGCTCGGCGGGCGCCCGGAACCGGATCCGCCGGACGCGTCGAGGCCCCAGCCGAAGATGGCGTCCCCGATCCGCGCGAGCTCGTCCCGGTAGGCCCCGCTGCAGCCCGCGTGGTGGGGGCAGCGCGCGCAGCCGTCGACCCGGGCAAGGTACTCTGCGTCGTGCGCATAGGACACGCGCTGGCGGGTGCGCAAGTCGACCGAGACGTCTTCCAGGTAGAGGTCCACGACACGGTTGCTGAGCTCTGGCGCGAGACACGGCTGCAGGTTGCGCAGCCCGACCTCGATGCCGACCGAGCGCCCGTGCGCTACCAGCGCGCGCGCGAGGGAGGCCCGCTCCACCGGACCGACCAACAGCTCGTCCGCGTGCGTGAGGGCGTCCCCCTGGGGCTTGGCGAAGGCCAGCACCACCGGCGGCGGCGCGCAGGCCAGGGCGCCACAGAGCGCGGCGAGGGCGGTGAGGTGCGCGGCGAGGGTCGGAGCGTTCCAGCGCGTCACGACGGTGTAGACGTAGGCTCGGAGCGCCGGGTGAGCGAGCGCGTTGCGCAGGCCCGCGCGCTGCCGACCAAACTGACCGCGCGTGCGCCCGAGGCGGTCGTACGTCGCCTCGTCCGCGGTGTCGACGGAGAGGTGCACCGTCCGCACGCCGCCCGCCACCAGGCGCTCGACGAAGCCTGGGTCTGCGAGCCTCAGGCCGTTGGTCATCACCACGTGCTCCCGGGAGAACCCCGCGTCGCCCAGCATCTCGAGGAGGCGCCAGAGCTCGGGGTAGATCGTCGGCTCGCCGCCGATGAGGATCCCGCGGGTGCACCCCGCGGCGAGGCCGGCCTTGATCACGTCGATGAAGCGCTCGATCGGGGTGAATCCCTCGGTGTCCCCGTGAGGCGGGACCGAGCAGTACACGCAGGCGGCGTTACAGGGTCGGCCTACATCCAGATAGAACGCCGGTGTGATCCACGTCGCGAGGTCTGCGAGCGCGGCCACGGGCTCTTCGATGCTCGATCGAGCGCGCACGTCGTGGACATCGACGCTGCGCGACCCGCGGTAGTGGCGCTGCGAAGGGGCCACCACGGGCAGCGAGCGCCGGTCGGGGGAGCGCTGCGTCGACAGCCACGCACCGAGCTGCCGGTGCACCACCAGGGGATCGGGCCACCGCAGCGACGGCAGGGCGCGCTGCAGGAGGGTGGTGTCTAGCGGCTCCTCGCCGGCACCATGCGGGCCTCGCCAGGAAGGATCCGGGTGCCGCGCGAGGGGGGCGGCGAGGCCGGCGCCGTCGAGCAGCGCGCGCACCGCGTCACGCACCGTGACGGCCCGCGGCGGACCCACGGCGATCGGCCCGGGCGGCAGGCACCCGGGGTCGTCCACCAGGGCGCGGACCACCGCAGCGACCCCCTCCACCGGGGCGATGACCTGCCGCGCGGCCCCGCCGCCCCGCACGAGGGCGCGGCCCGTGGCGCGCGCGGCGACGAGGTACGAGACCTCCCGCATCGACGGATCGACCGCGGCCACGAGGCGAGGGAGCACCAGCGCGTGGAACGCCATCCCATACCGGGCGGTGTAAATCTCCCGCGCGGCTCGCTTCCCGACGCCGTCCCGGTCGTCGCCGTACTCGGCGATGGACGAGGCCATCACCAGGTGCGCGGGGGGGTGTGCGCACCGCGCGACGGCGGCCAGGAGCGCCTGCGCGTCGTCCGCGTGGAAGGCCAGCAGGTCGATCACGGCGCGGGCGCCATCGAGGAGCGACGCCAGCGCGACGACGTCACGGCGGTCACCCAGGGTCATCATCACCCCGTCCGGGATCGCCTCGGCGGCCGTGGGTGACCGGCGGGAGAGCCCGAGCACCGTCCAGGCCGGGGCCAGGGCGCGCGCCACGGCGGGGCCGAGCCTGCCGGTCACCCCGAGCACCACCACCCTGGAAGACGAGGGTTGCATCTCGCGCCCCACGATGGACCTCCGCGCGACGACAGACCAGCGTCCGGTGATCACCGAAAGCGCCGGGCGATGATCCCCTCGGCGAGGCGGGCGGCGAGTCGATCCAGGCCCTGCGCGTTGAAATGCCCCTCCCCGGTGATCACGTAGCGCTCGGGCTGCGACCACAGAGCCTGGGACTCCTCGGCGAGGGAGATCAGGTCGACGCCCTCGCGAGCCAGCGACACGGCGCAGTCCTGCCGCGGGTCTGCCGTGCACGGCAGCGGCCCCAGCGCAGCGAAGGTGACCGAGGGCCGCTCGGCGGCGGGTAGCGACTGCAGGAGGTCCTGCAGCCGACGGGTCTGCGCGTGAAAGCCGGCAACAAGCGCCCGCTGTGACGGTGTTGTCGGGCGGGACACCCCGCCCAGCAGCATGTAGGCCCCGCGCGCCAGGTAGACGTGCTGCAAGAGCGGCCTCACGCGGTTCTTCCAGAACGCGCAAGGGACGATGGCGAAGTCGTTGGGGTCGAGCAGGAACACCAGGTGCTGCGGGTGGAGACGCTGGAGCAGCGCGGGCAGCGCGTCGAGCTCCTTGGCGACGTCGTACCCAGGGACGCCTGCGTTGAGCACCTCCACGCGGCGCCCGAGCGCCCCCCCGAGGCGCCGCTCGAGGGCCTGCGGGAGCCCCTGCGAGAACTCCGTCCCCAGCCCGAACACGTGGCTGTCGCCGACGAGGGCGATGCGGGGCACGCCCGGTTCGGACGTCGGGGCACGACGGACGTCACGGTACCCGAGCGCGTTGATGGCGATCGTCGACCGGGGAACGCGTCGCCAGAAGCCCTCATACGTGACCTCTGCGCCCGGGCGGAGCCCAAAGCAGGCACCGCTGGGGCGGTCGAACTCGAGCATCCCGACCCAGCTCCAGTCGGCGACCAGGAAGCGCAGGGCGACCTCCGCCACGACCAACGCAGCGACGACCGAGAGCCCCATGCGATGCCACGTCTTCAGCGCGCCGGCTCCCGCAGTGCCTCTGCCACGCGGGCGGCGATCAGCCGGTGCCCGTCGTCGGAGAGCTGCTCGTCGATCTCGTTCCAATACCTCGCCACGTGCTGGGAGAAGACCGGCTCCAACGCGACGGACACGTCCCGCACCCGCCACCCGCCGCGGCGCAGCCGGTCGACGCGCTCCTGATGTTCGGGCAGCGTGCGGCCGAGGCGGCCGAGCACCAGCGCCGTGACCGGCCCCGACGTCTCGACGGACCGACGCGACACCAGACGGTCGAGTGACCGGTCGAGTACCTGCGGCTCGGTCGAGCCGCGCAGTGACTCGGGACGCAGGGTGATCAGCCGCCAGAGCGAGGAGCGCCGGGTCAGCGGGGTGATGGCCCGGCGCCAGGCCTGACAGTCCATGGGGGAGAGGTCGTCGAGCACCAGGGTGAGCATGCCCTCCCGGGCGCCTACCCGACGCATCACCTCCACCGAGTAGGCCAACTGCTGCAGGGCATCGTGGCCCGGCACAGCGTAGTTGCGCACGGCGCCCACGCCCTCGAGGCCATCGACGCGAGAGGGCCAGTCGTGGCCGTCGGCGACCCCGAGGCCGAAGACGTTCGACGCGCCGAATACAGCGAATCGTGGGGCGCTCACGGCCGGTGCCGACGCCCCCCGGTGCCCGGACGGGTGGATGGTGAAGGGCACGGGGCGCGACAAGGCCCGGCCGAGCCCTGTGAACCGCCCCGCGCGCCCCGGTACCGGGCGCACGCAGACGGCTGCGCCGTCACGGATCGGGAAGCCCTCCAGCCACGCCCAGTCGGGGGCGCGCTGCCGGACGCAGGCCTCGGCCGCGAGCAGCAGCATGACCGTCACGAAAAAAATGACCGCGCTGCGACGGAGCATCGACGGAACTCAGGGGGTCACAGAAGCGGGTAGACGAACAGACCGACGGGCACCACCGCGTTCAGGGCGGACATGGCCCCGGCGAGCAACAGACCCAGGGACAGAGGCAGCAACCACCAGCGCGAGCGGCCGAAGATCCAGTGCGCCCACACGGCTGTGGTCGACGGCTCTGGAGGGTGGTAGGGCGGCTGCTCGACCATGGCGTCCATGGCATCACCAACCGCAGGGTGGTGCAACTGTCGTATGGGGCAATTGTCCCACGGAACGCGGCCGTGCTCCCTCCGCGCCGACGCCGCCGGGCAGCAGGGGATGTCACCGGGTGGTGGGGCGCACCAGCACGTCCCCCAACACCAGCGCGTCGAGCCCCAGTCGCAGGGCTGCGCCAAGCGCGTCGCGTGCCGTGGCGACGATGGGCTCGCCGCGGCCGTTGAACGACGTGTTGAGCAGCACTGGTACCCCGCTCGTCCGCTCGAAGGCGCGCAGCAGCGCGTAGAGCGTCGGGTCATCGCGGTGTCGTAGCGTCTGCACCCGAGCGGTGCCGTCGTCGTGTACGACCGCCGGGATCTGGGCGCGCGCGGCAGCGCGCACCCGGTGGACTTCGCTCATCCACGGTACGGAGTGGTCGCACTCGAAGAACCGCGCGACGTCCTCCCGTGTGACCAATGGCGCGAAGGGCTGGAAGTCCTCGCGGTCCTTCACGCGGCGGTTGAGCGCGTCGCGTGAGGCCGTCCGCCGCGGGTCGGCCAGGATGCTCCGCGACCCGAGCGCCCGCGGGCCGAACTCCATCCGACCGCGTGCCCACCCCACCAGCGCGCCCGCCGCCAGCAGCTCCACCACCGCCGCCAGCAACAGCTCCTCCGAGAGCCGCTCGCCGGTCACCCCGGCCTCTGCGAGCGCCTGCAACGCGTCGTCCGTGGTGATGTCCCGCCCGAGCCTGGGCTGGTAGCTCGCCCCCTCGGCGCGCAGACCGAACTCCACGGCCCCGACGTAGCGAGCGGCCCCGACGCTCGCGCCATCGTCCCCGGGCGCCGGTGACACGAACACCGCCTCGGCCCCGGACTCGCGAACGATCCGGCCGTTGGCCGCGCCGTTGAGCGCCACCCCCCCCGCCAGGCAGAGCCGCGTAGCGCCGGTCACCCGCAGCGCTCGGCGGGCCAGCAGCAGCAGCCGCTCCTCCAGGAGCTGCTGGACGCTCGCGGCCAGATCGCGGTGCGCCTCCGTCAGGACCCCGCCAGGGAGGCGGGGGGCCCCCAGCAGCGCCGCGAGGCGCGGGGTCGCCATGCGCTCGCTGTCGTGCGTGAACGCGCAGTAGTCCAGGTCGAGGTCGAAGCTCCCATCGGGTCGTCCGCGGAGGATGAGCTCAAGGTCCGCGCGGCGCGTCGGGTGACCCGTGGCCGCGAGCGCCATCACCTTGGCCTCATCGCTGCTGGGACGAAACCCCAGGTGCGCGGTGATCATCGCGTAGAACAGCCCGAGGGAGTGCGGAAACCTCTGCTCTTCGAGCCCCCGGAGCGAGGCCCCCTTGCCCTCGGCGAGGGTCACCGTGGCCCACTCCCCGACGCCATCCACGACCAGCACCGCCGCGTGCTCGAAGCCGCTCGCATAGTAGGCGTCCGCCGCGTGGGAGAGGTGATGCGGCACGTAACGCAGCGGCGCCGTCACCCCGAGCGCGCGGAGACTCGGACGCAGCGACGACCACTCGCCCAAGGTCCCCGGGAGCCTCTCGACGAAGGCGCGCATCCCGCGGGGCCAGCGGGCGACCAGGCTCACCAGCGAGCGCTCCGCTCGGCGCAGCGGTCGCTCATAGAACGCCACCCGGGAGACCTCCCCGGGGAACACCTCGGCGAGGGACAGGCACTCGGTCACGGCCGCGCCCGGGAATCCACGGTCGTGCTTGCGGCGGCTGCAGCGCTCCTCGGCGACCGCGGCGAGCACCCGCAGGACGCCCGCGTCATCGGCCCCCAGCACGCAGGCCGCCGCGTCGTGGAAGAAGCACGAGACCCCGAGGATCACCGGGGAGTTCGCGGGGCGCGCCACCACGCCCATCACAGGGGCCATCGGAGGTCCTCCGAGTCCGGGTGCGGGAGGTCCGGCGCGCACCAGCCCCCGCCGCGGCGACGAAACGACCGAAGCTGCGACGCCCGGAAGCACCACCCCAGGAGCAGGGCGCACGGCGCAGCGACGGCGTACACCGCCGCGGTGAGCGCACGCAGCCCCAGCGACGAGGCGCCGCGCACCGCGGCCAGCAGCGACCGCGAACGTACGGCGATCGCCCCCATCAAAACCCCTCCGCTCGGGGGATCCACCACCGCGGGACCATCGGCCGCGACAGGCCCCAGCGCGCCATCGGCGCCCCCGCCCGCCACGCCGCCAGCGCGCCCTCGTCGAGGGTCACCTCGTCCGCCTGCGCGAGCGCCGCCCCCACCGCCCGAGCGCCCGCCGCCCGCAGCCACGGGAGGGCCGGGTCGTCGTGGGCGAACACCCGCGTGTAGCGCACGCGGCCGTCCCGCGCGGCCCCCTCGGCCGTCCCGTCGAACACCCAGAAGAGCCCCACGCGCAGCACCAGCATCGGGCGCAGAAGCTTGCCCCGCAGCACCAGCGCCCCCGGCGGGTCTTCGTGTTCGACCGCCTCGAACACCCTTCGCGCGAAGTCGAGCGCGCGCGGGCACTGACCGTCGCAGGGCAGGAAGCCCACCAGTGCCTCGGAGCAGAGCGGGTGCAGCGACCAGTGCACCGGCGAGCCGTCGAGCAGAGCCCGCAGGGCCGCCTCGTTGATGCCATCACGCTCGGCTTCGGGCGACCGCTCCAGGGCCACGAAGCGCTCGACGCAGCACGGCGGGTAACCCAGCAGGAGCCCCACGCGGCGGGCGCCCTCGGTCGAGCGGTCACCCTCGGCCTCGAGCACGGCCTCGGCCTCGCGCCCGCGAGAGGCCGCGACCAGGTAGCGGTTCGCGGCGCCACCCGGGGCGGTGAGCGCCACGTCGAAGCGGCGCGTGTATGAGCCCACCCGCACCACCCGCAGGCCCTCCGCGCGCAGCCACTTCTCCAGAGCGAGGGCGGTGCCCAGGTCGAGGTCCTCGAACTTCGCCACGGCGCGAGCGCCGCGCCGCAGCGCGATGCGATCGACCCGGCTCGGGCGGTCGTAGCGGATCCACTGCACCGCGCCCGGCGCCTCGCCCACGAAGGCCGCCGGGCCGTCGGCGATGCCCGCCACCTCGCGAAACGCGCGCGCCACCTCCGCCTCGTCGCCGCGCCCCGAGGCCTCCCGCAACCGGTCGTAGCGCGCCGTGAGCTGCTCCATGCGCGGCGGACCGTAGCGCGATTGACGCCCCCCCGCCGAGGCCGGAGGATCACCCCCTGTGAGCACCGACCCGCTGCGTCCGGAACCTTCGGTCACCGAGCGCATCGCCCGCACCGACGAGCGGCTGCACCTCTCCATCGGGGCCGTGTGCAACAACAACTGCGTCTTCTGCATGGAGGAAGACCGCGACGGCCGCTACGTGAACAACTCCGCCATGACGCGCGAGCGCGTGCGCTGGATCCTCGAGCGCCACAGCGGTGCCGAGGAGGTGTGCTTTACCTCCGGCGAGCCCACGACCCGCCCCGAACTGGCGGACTTCGTCGCCTGGTCGCGCGAGCTCGGCTACGCGCGCATCAGCGTCATGACCAACGGCCGCCGGCTGAGCCAGATGCCCTACGCCGCCAGCCTCGCGCGCGCCGGGATGAACCGCTTCTACGTCTCCATCCACGGGCACACGAAGCGCCTCCACGAGGGGCTCACCCGCACCCCGGAGAGCTTCGAGCAGACCGTCGCCGGCCTCGACACCATCGCGAAGCTCAAGCGCTTCGGCGTCGAGCTCCACACGTCCACCGTGCTCACCGAGCGCAACCTCCCGCTGCTCGGCGAGATCTACGCCTTCCTGCGCGGACACGGGGTCGACCAGGTGGTCTTCAACGTGATGCAGGCCAACGGCCGCGCGGACACCTTCTTCGAGCAGATCTTCCCGTCGTACACGGAGACGGCGGAGCACTTCCGTAAGTTCTTGCGGGAGTGCGGCGAGGCGCGGCCCAGCGCCTTCCTCGTGGACATCCCCCTCTGCACGACCGAGGGCATCCCTGATTTCCACCGCGGCTTCGTCGAGCGCCACTGCCACTACGACCTCACCGAGAACGCCATCCTCCCGGGCTTCGACGCCGCGGCGACCTCCACCGAGAGCCACGGCCGTCACCTCACGGTGCTCACCCGCGAAGACCTCGACCAGGCCACCCGCGCCAAGCGCGACGAGTGCCGCCAGTGCCGCTACGACGGCGCCTGCGAAGGCGTCTGGCGCAACTACCTCAAGCGCCGCGGCTGGGACGAGTTCGACCCCGTGTCCGCGCCTGGCTGACGTGCCCGCGCAGCTCTCGTGAGCAGAGTGTTTACCGCACGCCATGATAACGTCGCGGCACCATGGACGAGTCCCCGCAGACCCACGATGAGCTGACCAGGATCCTCCGCGACGCGCTCCCCGACGCGTGGCGCCACGCCGTGGGGGCCGCGCGTTCCCTCGATGGGTTCGAGTTCCGTTTCCGCGACGCCGACGGTCGCCAGCACGCCCTCGACGCGCACCCGCGCGCCCGCGCGCCCGCGGCCGCCCTGATGGGCAAGGCGCTCGGCTACTCGTACACGATCGTCGACCCCGGCGTCGACGAGGCGGCCGTGCGCGACGAATACCGCGCGGTGATGGCCGCGCTGGCCGCCCGCGAGCATGAACTCCTCCCGTGGTTCAGGCGGCTGGACGCGCCTGGCAAGCCCCGCAACGGTGCGGTGTTGCCGGTGGACTTCCGGCAGTTGCGGGAGCTCATCCTCGGCCGCGACGACGACAGCATGTACGAAGGCATCTGGCTCGTGGGACTCGACGACATCATCGCGCACGTCGTCGGCAGGCTCTTGCCCGACGCCGCGCACGGCGAAGGCGACGCGCGCGGCACCGTGCAGTTCGTGCTCCAGACGCCCCACGGCGAGCGCGACATCTGGGTCGCGCGCCGCGGCGCGAAGGTCGAGGCCGGGGTCGGGCGGGTCGAGGGCGCCGAGGCGTCCGCCACGGTGACCTTGCCCGACTTCCTGCGCCTGTTCGTGAACGAGCCGGGAAAGGACGCCGCGACCCAGATCTCCACGGGCTCGCTGCGCGTGACCGGCGACGAGGCGCTGGTGCGCGCGTTCCCGGGGTGGTTCCGGCTCCCGACCTGACCACGCGGCGCGTCAGCCGTCGGGCCGTCCCCAGGCCGCCACCCGATCGAACGCGAGGCTCCCCGCCTCGAGCGGGCTCACCTCCAGCGCCACCCCCAGCGCCACGCACCGCGCCGACAGCGCGGACAGCGCTCCCGCCGCCGACAGCGCCCCCGCGACCCCTACGGCGTCCAGCGCCGCCTCCACCCGCAGCTGCGCCGCCCCCGCCGCGCGCGCCACTCCCGCGAGGTCGGCCAGCCGCGGCAGCCCCGCGGCGTACAGCGCAGCCCGCAGCTCCAGCGCCCGCAGCCCCGCCGCCCGCAGCCCCGCGGCCCCCGCCAGCGCCTGCACGTGCGCGCCCGCCGCCGCGGCCACCGCGTCGCCCGTCGCCGCGTCCGCGCCGAACACCTTCACGCTCGCCGACCGCAGCCCCGCGGCCACCGCGCCGCGCGCGAATCCGCCGTACACGAACCGCCGCCCGTTGCTCACCACCGCCACCGCGCGCCCGTCGTCGCCCCGCGCCCGTTTTACCAGATCGATAAAATCCGGGTGCAGCGTCGGCTCCCGACCCGCGAGCACCACGGTCCGGGCGCCCGTCGCCCGCGCCACATCGACGCGCGCCGCCAGCGAGGCGCCGTCGTCCGGCAGCCAGACGTCCCGGTTGGCGCACCCGGCGCACCCGTTGTTGCACCCACCCCCAAAGCGCACCACCGCCGCCCGCGCCGTCACCCCCTGGCGCGGCGCGCCTGCCCCGCGCGGTCCGCACAGCCCGGCGAGGGCGTCCCGCAGCGCGAGCACCCCGGCCTGCGCGCGCGCCACCGCCCCGTCGACGTCGCCCGCCGGGAGGCCGCCCGCGTAGGCGGCCACCGCGGCCAGCTGGGAGAGCTCGGTCTCCGGGCCGAGGGTCTCCCGCAGCCACAGCGTGAGCGCGTAGGCCACTCGCGCGCGAGCGTCGAGGAAGCGCCACGGGCGCTCGGGGTTGTACCCCTTGCGATCGCCCGCGCCGCGGTCGTCGCCCTCCCAGCGCTCGGCGAGCGCGCCGTCCCGCGCGGCCGCGTGGAAGAGCGGCAGGTCCCGATAGAGCCGCAGCCGGTTGCGACCGACCTCATGGAACATCTCCCCGAGCCCCTTCGCCCGCATCACCGCGACGCTCTCCGCGAGCTCCTCGGGGCGGGTCCACGGGTCCCACAGGATCATGCTGTGACCGCGCGCCCGCGCGTAGTGGAAGACCCCCGGGTGCTCCCGCGCGAGGGCCCGCATCGCATCCACGGCCGCCACGCTCTCGTCGACGGTGACGCCCTTGTTGAAGCGGGCTAGCACGTCGTCCGAGAAGGCCTCGAAGCCCGAGAGGTACAGCTCCACGGAGTGCCCGATCTCCCGGGCCACCTCCACCACCTCGCGCACCCGCTGGCGCTCGCGGACGAAGGTGTCGACCCGCGCCGCGAAGAGCCAGCGCATCGGGCGCACCCCGCGCGCCGCCGCCGCTCGCAGGAGCGCCGCGAGGTAGCGCACCGCGTGCTGGTCGCTCAGCACGAACTCCTCCACGGACGGGTCGTGCGCGCTCCAGAACGCCGCCTGCCCGGCCACGTCGTCGATGACCCGCGCGTCCGGCCGCCGCTCGTAGTCCCCACCCAGGTCGCAGAACGCGCAGCCCAGCCGCGCGACGGACCCGTCCGTCGGGAGGTCCACCCCCGCGAAGAACGGCTGCGTCATCGGGTCGGTCCCGTAGGGGCAGCCGACGTTGCCGAAGAGCGTGCGCCGCACCGCCCGCGGCGGGGAGTCGAGGGAGACCACCTCCTGCTCCACCAGCGCCTCGAACTCCCTGTGCGCGCCGCCCTCCTCCTCGAGCAGCGGCGCCCCCGCGCGGAGCGCGTCGCCCACCAGCCTCGCCACGCCCGGCACCGCGGCCGGGTCCCCGCCGTCCAGCCACGCCCGCAGCCACGCCTCGAACGCGCCCGCGATGCGCGGCAGCGAGGGGGCGCGCCGGGTCGCGCCGCGGCGCAGCATCCCCGGCATCGCGCCGACCACCCAGTCCACGCCCGCCACCGGGTCGAACGAATCCCCTCGCGTCACGAACACACAGCACCGCCCGGGCCCCGCGTCCGCCCATGCCCGCAGCACCTCCGGGTGGATCACCCGGTCGAGCACCACGACCTGCGCGCCGCACCCGTCGAGCCACGCCCGCCAGCGCCGCGTGACCTCGGCATCCCGCACCGCGTCGCGACCGTCATAATAGACCCGCACCAATCGCGCGTCGCAGCCCAGCGCCCGCGCCCGCGCCCCGAGGTGCGCCAGCAGGGTGTCCGGGAAGAACCCCTCTCGGGCCTCGCCGTAGAGCAGCCCGAAGGCGACCACCGCGCTCACGCGCCGACCCGCAGCGGGCGAAGCTCCTCGGCGCCATACAGGGCTAGATACCCGCGCCGCACCCCGTAGCAGCGCCCTCGGAGCGCGCACCCCTCGCACGCGGGCGGGTGCACGAACTCCCCACCGTCATAGCCCTCCGGGATCTCGGCGGTGGCGTCCGTCTGGGCCTCGGCGGAGACGAGGCAGAGCGGGACGCCGCACATCGACGCGAAGCCGCCGCAGGGGACGCCCAGCGAGCGCGCCTCCCGCGCGGCGGCCTCCATCGAGGGCAGCACGTCCCGATACCGCGGGATCAGCTCCACGTCGCGCGGCACGAGGTCGCTCGACGGCGCCACGAAGGCCAGGCCCAGCTCCGCCCGCGGCCAGCGCGAAGCGATCAGCCGCACCAGATCAATGAGCCCCCCATGGTTTCGCCGGGTCACCACGCACAGGATCGCCAGGGACACTCGCTCCTGCGCATGCAGGGCGTCGAGGCCGAGGAGCGTGTCCGCGAAGGTCCCCGGCGCCTCGGTGATGGCGTCCGAGAGGGCGGCGTCGCTGGCGTGCAGCGAGACCTGCACGCGGCTGAGCCCTGCGGCGACCAGCGCCTCCACGCGCGCCGGATCTGCGAGCCGCACAGCGTTCGTCTGCAGCCCCACCGGGTGCGGGCTGGACGCACGCGCGAAGGCCACGAAGTCCACCAGGCGCGGGTGCAGGGTGGGCTCGCCGCCGCTGAGGGTGATCCACCGCCCGGTGGCGCCGGCGCGGGCGATGGCCGCACGCACCTGGTCATCCCCTGCGGTCGGCAGGTGCGTCGACACAAAGCAGAACCGGCACGCCTGGTTGCAGTGGAAGTTCACCCGGACGAGGTGCTCCTCCACAGCGTCCGACCCCCCCGGCGGCGTCGTGCGGTTGGGCTGCACCAGCTCGCGCTCCACCTGCGCCTGCACCGAGGAGATCACCGAGAGCCGCCGGCGCACCCGCTCCTCGGTCACGGGGCGCATCGCGGGCGCCCCGAAGCGCCGAAGCGCCTCGCCGTCCAGGCCCGCGCACCGGTCGCGCACCGCGCACCCGCCGCACGCCGCGAGGTGCTGGTGCCCCTCCCGCGCGCTCAGACCCGCGGTCATCGCGTAGAGGTGCGCCACGCCCGTCGGCCGCGCGAACACGCACGGCGGCACGCCCGCCTCCGGCGCAAGGCGCACCGCGAGGCCCACCCGCCGGCCCTCCAGCGCCACCTGCTCGATCACCCGCGCCGCCTCGTCATAGGAGACCAGCGCCGCCTCGTCGGGCGAGCGCACCGGCACCCGCAGCATCAGCCCCTGGAGGGCGCCGCCGAAGCGCTCCACCGCCTCCGCCGGGAGCGCCGGGAGCGTCGCCGCGGTTGCGCGCACGACCACCGCGGACAGCTCCACCGCCACGCCCGCCGCGAGCAGCGCGTCGACGCCGCGCAGGGTCCGCTCCCAGCCGCCGGGGTCCTGGGTGATCGCGTCGAGCGCGTCGCCCCACGCCGTGAGGTTGACCCGCGCGAGGTCGAGGCCTGCCGCCCGCAGCGCCGCGGCCCGCGCCTCGTCGATCAGCGTGGCGTTGGTCTCCAGGGCCACCCGCGCCACGCCCGCATCCCTCGCGCCCGCGACGAGCGCCGCGAGGTCCGTGCGCATCGCGGGCTCGCCGCCGGTGAGCACCAGCTCCTTCGCGCCGCGGGTCGCCGCCTCCCGCACCCGCGCGAGCACGGCGCGGGTCTGCACCCACGCGCGCTCGTCCTCGCTGCGCCGCGCGGTGCAATGGCCGCAGCGCTGGTTGCAGGTCTCGTGGGTGACGACCAGCTCCGAGCGCACCGGTCAACCCAGCACGGTGAGCCGGCGCCGCGAGTCGACCTCCACCGCGGGCCGGTCGAGGTCCTCCGGGCGCACCAGCCACGGCGGCTCGGGGACCTCCTCCAGCTCGTAGAACCCGCCGCAGAACACCGCGTGCGGACACGGCGCGCACACGGGCTTCTTCACCCGGCGCTCGGCGAGGTACTCCGCGAGGTTCACGTCCTCGTTGTTCACGAAGATCATGTGGCGCTGGAGCTTGAGCAGGTCGCCCAGCATGAAGCGCTCGTACCCGGGCATGAAGCAGAACGGCAGGTTGATCACCTGGAACTTCATCCGATCGCCCCAGCGGTCCATGACCCCCATGGCGATGGTCGCGGCGGCCTGGGTATCCGGCGAGATCCACTTCGTCGCGCGCCCGAAGGGCGTCAGGAACTGGATGTTGAGCCAGCGCAGCCCGAGGTCCCACGCGAGCTGCGTGATGGCCTCGAGGTGGGCGTGGTTCCCCTTGGTGACGGTGATGTTCATCCCGAGCTCGACGCCCGGCGGCGCGTGCTTCACGCAGTGGCGGATGCCCTGCACGGTCTGCTCGAAGGCCTCCGCGACGCCCACCTGCTGGGCGTGCGACTGCGCGTCGTGGCCGTGCACGCTGAAGAGCAGCGTGGTGAGGCCCGAGCGCACCAGCGAGCGGGCGAACTTCTCGTAGGCGCAGAGCCGCCCGTTGGTGGTGACGTTGACGCGCTCGTAGCCCGCCGCGCGGGCGTAGCGGACGAGGGGCACGAGCTCGGGGTTGAGCGTGGGCTCGCCGCCGTCGAAGTCGACCATGGTGACGCCGAGCGCGCGGTACCGGTCGAGGTGCTCGCGCTGCCTCGTCGGGTGCCCGTCGACCTGCGTGCGCGTGCCCACCGCGCAGAACGTGCAGCGGTTGTTGCACACGTAGGTGACGTTCATGATGACCTTCTGCGGCCCCTCGGAGGCGCGCAGGCGCTGCTCGAAGGTCCAGCGGAAGCGGGCGAGCTCCTCGGGCGAGACGCTCATCCCGGGCTGGCTCGGCGCCACCTGGAAGCGCGGGCCCCAGTCGTCCACCACCGGCAGCGATCGGCCGCGCGCGAGCTCCGTGCCCGGCAGCGGCGTCGCGTACTGCACCGCCGGCCAGGCGCCGTGGCGCTCGTAGAGGTCCATGGCGAAGCGCAGCGTCTCGTTGATCTCCGCGGCGCTCTCCCCGGGCAGCCCGATGATGTAGTGGATCATCAGCGCGACCCCCGCGGCCTGCGCGGCCTCGGCGGCGCGCACGATGGCGCCCAGGTCGAGCCGCTTCTTCACCACCTCGGTGACCACGCGCTGCGAGCCGCTCTCGGCGCTCACGCTCACGGTCGTCACGAGGCCCTTCATGCGCGCGAGGTGTTCGGGCTCCAGGTAGTCCGCGCGCATGCCGTTGGGCACGTCGAAGCACACCCCCAGCCCCGCCACCGCGTCGAGGAAGCCGTCCCAGTGGCGCTCGTTGACGTTGATGAGCTCGTCGAGCACCTCGAGCCGCGTGGCCCCGTGCTGCGCGACCATCGCCGCGAGGTACGCCCGCAGCCGCTCGCCGGAGTAGCGCCGCTGGGTCTTGGGCTCCCCCGCCGCGCGCCCCGGGTTGGAGCTGCAGTGCACGCAGGTGAAGGGGCACCCGCGCGAGGTCACCATCGGCAGCGTGCGGCCGTCGATGGGGAAGGCCCACGCGCCGCGGCCGAGGTCGTCCACCACGCGCGCGCAGAAGCGGTCGTGCGCGCCGAGGTCGACGAGGTCCCACGCCGGATCGGGCAGGGCGTCGAGCGAGGGCGGGGCCACGCCGCGGTGCACGCCCGCCACGGGCTCCCCCCGGCCCAGCGCCGCCAGCAGCGCGGGCACGGTGACCTCGGCCTCATACTTCACCCACGCGTCGGCCTCGGGGTAGCTCGCGAGCACCTCCGGCCCGTCGGCCTCGACGTAGTGCTGGCCCGACTGGTAGGCGTCGGCGAGCACGACCGCCGCGCCCGGCAGCAGCGAGCGCAGCCCCGCGAGCAGCGGACCCAGCACGTCGTCCCGCAGCGGCGGCCGGTGAAACGGCGTGTACGCCACCACCACGGCCCCGAAGACCGCGCCCCGGGAGAGCGCCGCGCGCACGGCCGCGAGCAGGGTCTCCACCGGTGCACCAAGAAGCGCCCGGCCGTCCGCGCGCCAGCGCAGCGCGGCGCCCGGGGTGGCGAAGGCGTCGAGGAGGGTGACCGGGTGACCGGCCGCGCGCAGCACGGCGGCGAGCTGCACCGCGCCGAGGTCGCTGAAATAGGGGTAGTCGATGAAGTCCCGGGCCACGCTCACGGGCGGATGCAGCACCAGCGCGGCGATCGGGGGGTCCATGCTCACGATGGCGGCAGTCTAGTGCACCTGTGGGCACAACTCACCGCGGGGCAGCCGGGGGCCCTCCCCCCGCGCCGGTCGTTGCTGCCCGCGAAGCAATGATGCTACCACCCCTCGAGCCGCTGTTTCCGCGACTCTGGAGAGGACTGCGATGTTCGGCATGGGCGCATCGGAACTGATGATCATTTTGGTGATCATCCTGTTGTTGTTCGGGGCGTCGAAGCTGCCCGAACTCGGGCGCAGCCTCGGGTCGGGGCTGAGCAACTTCAAGAAGGGTCTGAAGGACGGCGATGAGCTTCCGCCAGAGCCGAAGGTCGCCGTGCGCGTCGAAGAGCCTGCGAAGCCGCGCCTCGACCCGCCGGCCCCGGCCCCGGAGCCCCCGTCTGACACGAAGGATTCTTGAGAGGAGTATCGCCCCCGATGGTTGACCACGAATCCCCGCCCGAGCCGACCCCCGAGCCCGCCCCCGCTGCTGCTGCCGAGGTCCAGCACGGCGTCGTGCTGCACCACTTCGACACCGGCCGCATCTGCTGCGAGATGCCGTTCGAGCATGGCGTGCTGCAGGGCGAGGGGAAGATGTACTACACGACCGGCGCGCTCTACGCGACGGAGACCTACGCGCGCGACGTGCTCAACGGCCCGACGAAGCTCTACTACCCCAGCGGGGTGCTCCAGGCCGAGCTCGAGTACGTCAACGGCCTGCTCGAGGGCACCATCCGGGAGTACTTCCCCACCGGCCCGGTGGAGTCCGTGATCGAGTACCGCAAGGGCCGCAAGAACGGCATCACCGAGGTCTACAACGAGGCCGGCGTGCTGGAGTACCGCAAGACCTACCTCGAAGACGCGCTCACCGGCACCGAGCGCGTCCCCCCGCCCGCGAAGCCCTGAGAGCCCCGGCTCACGGCGCCGCGACGCCGGCGCCCATCACCCGATAGAGCCCGACGCGCACCGTCGGCGCGTCGTACCCGAGGCCCACCATGCTGGGCACCGCCGGGAGCTCGACCTCGTGCACCGGCGCCAGGCGGTAGCGCCCCTCGAGCTGCGCGCAGAACGCCCGACCCTCCCGCGTCGAGCAGAGCGACGTGCGCTCGTAGAAGGTCTCCCGCCCAACCCTCGCCAGGTCCTCGGAGAACTCCCCCGGGCGCAGGATGACCGGCTCCGGCCCGCCCCCCGGCGCGCCGCGGTAGTACGGCAGCATCAGCACGCGGCGCCCCATGCGCTCGACATACCCGACCCGCGCCGAGGCCGGAATGGACCCGCGCCACTGCCGGGCCAGCTCCTGCTCGCGCACGTCCGTCGGGAGCCTCGTCCACGTGGGCCACATGCGCCAGGATACGGTCGCCGCGAGCAGCGCCACGCCGACGGCCACCGCGAGCCGGCCCGAGCGCCGCGCGGCGACCCGGTGCAGCGCCGCCGCCGCGAGCACCAGCGCGACCGGTGCATACAGGCGCAGGTAGGCCTGGTGGATCCACGGGGTGGAGAGCCCGAAGCCCACCAGGTCGGCGACGATCAGCGCCACGAAGGACACCACCAGCACCAGCGCCAGCAGCACGCCCCGGCGCCAGGAGCGCGAGCCCGCCGCCGCGAGGGCCGCGAGGGCGAGCACGATGGGGGCCATGTGACCGACCCGGCTGAAGCCCGCGAAGCCCTGGAAGCCCCGGGGGTTGCGCCCCATCCACTGGGCCCCGAAGGGCGAGCGCAGCACGGCAGCCATGGAGGGCGCCGCCACCACGGCGACGACGAGGGCGACGACGAGGGCCGCAGCGACGGTGCGTCGGACGCGGCGGCGCCAGTGCCCCGGGCCCAGCAGCAGCACCGCCGGGCTCAGCGCCGCCGCGAGCCACCCGATGGGGTGCACCAGGGCGTGCTGCGCGATGACCAGCGCCGCTGCGAGCACCGGCAGCAGGAAGCCCGCGCTGCGGATGCGCGGGGCGGCCATCGACGAGGCGAGCAGGGCCGAGGCGAGGAAGAGCAGCGACGCGCCGACGCCGTAGTACGACTCGCTGCGCGCGACGCGCCCCAGGATCGGGTCGATCGCCACCGCGAAGGCGAGCGCGAAGGCGAGCGGGCGCCCCGCCCCCAGGCGGCGCGCGACGAAGGCCGCGCAGGGCACCGACAGGCTCGCGAGCAGCCCCTGGACGAGGAACACCCCGCGGTCGGGGTCGCGGGCGAACCACTGCACGCACCCGAAGAGCGCGCGGTACCCGGGCCCGTAGGGGTGCGGCTGCTGGGGCGCCACCACCGACGCCACCCAGAGCGGCCCCTGGCCGTTCTGGTGGAAGAACCGCGCCGGCAGCGACAGCGCCCGCAGCGCGAAGGCGCCCAGGGCCATCCCCGCACCCAGGGCCGCGCGCCGACGCCAGGCCGCCGACCACCGGCCGCGCAGCGCCGCCAGCACGCACGCCGCGGCGGCCAGGAGCAGCCACGGCACGCTCTCGGCTGCCGACCAGGCGCTCTGGGGGGCGCGCACGCGAGCCCGCCGACCCGGCGCCCCCAACCCGGGCGCGAAGCCGTCGTCGGCGCGCACGCACGCACTCAACTGTTCGAATTGACCACGTACCCGCGCATCGACCCGACGCCAGTCGGGGAAGTCACCGACCGGAGAGAGTCCCCACACTCCCTCGCGGCGGAAGCTCCGAGCGTCCGAGCGTCGTAGCTCCACCCGCAGGCTCGGATCGGTGCCCAGGTCCACCAGCACCAGAGCCCCTTCGGGACAGAACACCTCCCGAATCTCCAGCCCCGACCGGGCCGCGCACCGATCCGCCCAAGCTGCGATCGGCTCCGCGCATGTCGCCCCAGGTGCCGGGTCTCGTCGCGGCCGGGCACAGCCGCCGGACAACATCGCCACCACGACCACGACCCACCATGGTGGCGCCCGCTTTGTCATCGAATCGGGCCCGACGCTACGCACTGTGATTCTCGCAGGTCAAGCCACGACGCCGCGATCGACGCTACGATGGAGGCCGAACTCACCCGATGCTCGTACAACGCGCGACCCTCTCCCTGCTCACGGACTGCGACAACCGCTGCACCTTCTGCGCGCCCGACGGGCTCCCGACGGTCGCCCCCCGCGCCCTCGACGACCTCGCCCGCGCCCTCGACGACCTCGCCCCGCGGTACGACGCGGTCACCTTCACAGGCGGCGAGCCCGCGCTGCACCCCGATCTCCCTGCGATCATCGCTGCCGCCAGAGCGCGCGGCTTCGCCCGCGTCGGGCTCCAGACCAACGGACGCCGATTGAGCGAGTCGGGCTACGCCGCCGCCCTGCGCGACGCCGGCCTCACGGACGTGCACCTCTCGCTGCACGGCCTCGGGTCCGCGGTGCACGACCACCACACCGGCGTCGAGGGGAGCTTCCTCGCGGCCACCGCGGGGCTCCACGCCGCGCGGCACGCGGGCATCACCACGGTCGTGACGACGGTGCTCACGCGCTCCAACGCGCGCTCGCTCCCGGCGCTCGCCCCATGGCTCGCCGCGCAGAACGTCGCCGCCTGGGCCTTCGCCGTCCCGCGCACGGCGGGGCGGCTCATCGCGAACTTCGACCGGGTGTTCCCGCGGCTGGGGATGGCGGTGCCGTACGCCCTGCACGCGATCGCGACGGCGCAGCAGAAGGGCGTGGCGGTGTTCCTGCGGGGGGCGCCCCTGTGCGTGCTGGGCCCCTTCGCCGCGCGCAGCCTGCCCGACGAGCCCCGCGCCTTCGACCCGCGCCGCTGCGACGGGTGCCCCGCCCGCCCGCGCTGCCCCGGCGTCGACGCGCGCTACCTCGCCCGCTTCGGCGGCGACGAGCTCTCCCCGGCGCGCGCGCCCACCGACGCGCCGAAGCCCTTCTCCGAGCGCGAGCAGGCGCTGGCCGCGACCTTCGTGGGCGAGGGCCCCGCCGGGCCGGGCGGCGACGCGCTACAGTCGCCGACGCCAGGCGCACGCGTGTCGCTGCCCGTGGTGCGCTGAGGACTGATGGCGAACATCGGGTACATCCAGGTCGTCCGGCACTGCAACCACTTCTGCGGGTTCTGCTCCAACCCGACGACGCCCTACGTGCACACCTTCGAGACGATGAAGGTGCTCGTCGACGACCTCGTCGACCGCGACTACTTCGGGGTGATCCTGACCGGCGGCGAGCCTTCGCTGCACCCCGAGCTGCCACGCATCGCGCGCTACGCGAGCGACCGTGGGCTGCACGTGCGGATGATCACCAACGGCTGGCGCCTGGCCGACCCGGAGTTCGCACGGGAGATGGCCGAGGCGGGGCTGAAGATCGCGCACGTGTCGGTGTACTCGGTGCGCCCGGACGTCGAGGAGCGGCTGCGGGGCACCGCCGGCACCCTCGAGAAGGCCTTCGCCGCGGTCGACAACGCCAACCGCTACGGCATCGAGGTGAACATCAACTGCGTGATCAACCGGCTCAACGCCGATCACCTCGACGAGAACATCCGCCACTGGCTCGCGCACCACCCGCACATCCGCCACTTCGTCTGGAACAACCTCGACCCCTCGATGGGCCGCGCCGAGGTCAACCAGGAGCAGTACACCCCGCGCCTCGCGGACTTCGAGCTCTCGCTGCACCGCGCGCTCAAGCTGCTGCACCAGAGCGGCCGCACCTTCCGCGTGGAGAAGGTGCCGCTCTGCTACATGGCGGAGTTCGCCTGGGCCAGCACCGAGACCCGCAAGATCGTGAAGGGCGAGGAGCGCATCGTGCACTTCCTCGACGCCAAGCAGACCGTCCGGCAGACCGACTGGGAGCACATCTACGCCGACGGCTGCTCGGTTTGCACGCTGCGCCCCATCTGCGGCGGACTCTTCGACCGCGGCAACGCCTATGACCCCGGCGAGCTCTACCCCGTCTTCGTCGACCGCGACGCCGTCGTCGAGAAGATCATCCATGACCCGCGCGACCCGAGCTACCAGTTCCGCTCGATGGACGCCTGGCGGCAGGACTTCGACCGGCGGCTGGCCGAGGCGCGCGCCCAGGGGCCGCAGCGCCCGGCGCACGACAACAACGACCTCCCGCCCGCCTCCATGAGCCCGCCCGGCGCACCCGCGGTCGGACAGATCACCGAGCAGGGCCTGCGCCTCTTTGAATCCAAGCGCCAGTCCGAGGGACGCAAGGCCGCCCAGCACGGCATCGCCCTCGAGCGGGTCGAGCCCCAGCCCTCCGCCGACAACCAGCCCGTCAAGACCGGTCAGTGAAGGTCGTCCGCATGGCTCGCTCCTTGCTCAATTCCGCGGATAGCACCGCGATGCACACCGGAACATCCCCATCCGAAAGCCTTCCCTGTTCGCGCATTTTCGCCGACAGGACGTTCATCGCCCCTGTTCCAGTCCTGCCAGGTTCATGCTCTCGTCGGCCCGAGCAGACGTGGAAAAGTTTGCGTAGCACCACAATCACTGCGGGGTTCAGCACCTCGCATGATCGGGGTGGCGTGAACCTTTTGCGAGGAATCCTCGATCCTCGGATGGTCCGTCCGTGTAGTTTGAACCGCGAGGTATGAGGCCTCATCCCCAGCGGAGCGTCGAATGTTGAAGTGGAACCGGCGCCAGTTCCTAAGTGGGTTGTTGACCGCTGCCAGCGCGGGCGCGGCAGGCTCTGCCCAGGCCCTGTCGCTGCACAATCATGCTGTCACGCCGCAGGCCACCTCGGCGCCCAGCGTGGCCTCCCCAGCGACCTCCCCAACGCCTGGTCCGACGGCTCTGCTGGATGACGGCATCACGCACGGGCTCCAGGATCTGCTCCCGGAGGGCCTGCGCTTCGGGCGCTGGCGGGTGGTTTCCGTGCTTCCCGTGAAGCTTGGCGCAGTACCCGTGGTGCTCGAGTCGCGTCAGGGGGAACGATTCCAGGTCGACGTCCTCCGCCGAGACCGCAGCGCACGCGCACGCCGCGGCCTTAGCGAGACCCGCGGCTACTCGCTGTTCCTCTTCAATCGTGGTCAGGGCGACACGCCCACGCAGGAAGATCATGGCCTCGCAGTGCTCTGGCTCGCCGCACTTCTTCGCCCCCGCGAGCACACCCGGCCCGACGTCGCGCTGCTCACCCAGCGCGAGCGCACGCAACGCTTCCCTCGCGGGAAGTTCAACGCCCTCGTGATCGGCACCTCGCCGACCTACGAGCCCATTGAGCCGTCCCTCGCCCAGACGCCCCAGGGCCTCCCTGTGAGGCCCAACGGGGCAGGTGCGAGCGACGCAGAGGTGTCTCCCCTCGCATCGCTCAGGCCCGACCAACCAGCCTGATCACTCGGCGTCTGCGAGCACCGGCTGCATCAGCTCGTAGCCGTGCGCGCGGATGTAGTTGATGTGCATGCCGTCGCAGCGCGACGCGTGGACGCAGGGCTTGCAGCGCAGCGAGCGGGCCTTGTAGTGCTCCTGGATGTAGCGCTGGATGTAGCGGAAGATCTCGAGCTGGCCGTCGGGGCGCATCATCGCCGTGTCCAGGGTACGAACCGGCTGCCGCGGCGCGCGGCCCGTCACGCAGGTCGGCACGCCCTCCACCGGAACCTCCGCCGCGAAGCGCCCGAAGAACGCCCGAAGGTCGACGTCCTGCGCCTTCGCCTCGCTCATGCGCTCGTAGTTCGGCTGGAAGAGCCCTAGCCGCGCGACCTCGCCGCGAACCAGCAGCCACGGCTCGTTGGCCCGGGTGAGCGCCACGGTCACCTCGAAGTCCCCCGGCATCGCCAGCAGCGCCTCGGCCTGCGCGCTCGTCCAGGCGATCGCCCGGGTCACCCTCCACGAGACGTCTGAACGCTCAGACGTCCAGACGTCTAGACCGCTGACGTCGGCGAGCTCGAGCTCCACGGCGGTGACGCCCGGGTGCCGCGCGATCTCCGCGAGGGCGCTCACGACGTCGGGCGCAACGACCCACAACGTCCTGGCGCCTGCCTGTACCGCCAGCGTCTCGGGGGGTGCCAGAAGGGCCTCGGTTTGGGCCTTCGCGCTCTGCCCGACGACCGGCAGTCGGAGCTTCGCCCGCGTTCCGTCGGCGGTACCGTTCTCACCTGAAGGGTGAGCTGTCAGGCCGCCCTCCGCGAGCTGCGCCTCGATGGAGCGCGCGCGCTTGCTGCTCGCCGGGTCGCCGCCCCAGATGGGCCCCTGCTTCTGCTCCCAGGTGGTGTCGACGCGCAGCCGGGTGAAGTCGCGCGCGATCACCTGGTCGCGCACCCCGTAGAGGGTGTCGCAGACGTTCTGGAGGTAGCAGAGATTGCAGCGCGCGGGCTCGCGGCAGTCGAGGTCGACGCCCTCGGTGAGCAGCCGGTGGAACTCCTCCTTGCGGCCCTTGGCCTCGTCGTTGAGCTTGTACGGGTCCTGGATGAGGGACTCGTAGCCCTCGAGGTGCTGCACCGGGAAGCGGTTGAGCCAGATGTGGACGTCCGGGCGCTTGGAGAACGCGAAGGCCTCCAGCAGGTACGGGCGCATCTCCTCCAGGTCGTAGAAGAGGATGTCCCGGCCTTCCTTGTAGGCGTTGCCGAAGGGGATCACGTGCAGCAGGTCGTACTCGCGCACGCCCATCGCGATGAACTTCTCCAGGATGGCCTTGAGGTGCTTCACGTTGCCGCGGTTGATCACCACGTCGATGTTCACGATGGGGCGGCCGTCTTCGAGCGCGTACTGCAGCCCCTGCACCTCCTGCTCGAAGGCGCCCTTCGCGCCCACGAGCGCGTCGTGGATGCGCGCGTTGGGGCCGTGGATCGAGAAGGTGATCTCGTCGAGCCCCGCGTCGAGGCAGCGCATCAGGAAGTCTTTGTAAGCGAAGGCCCGCCCGTTGGTGACGGTCTGGATCTTCCGGTACTTCGCGGCCTTCCCGAGGCGGATGAAGTCCACGTAGCGCGGGTGCATCGTGGGCTCGCCGCCCGACAGGATGAGCCGCTGCGCGCCCTTGCGCGCGCCGTCGATGATCTGCTGCTTCACCTCGTTGGCGTCGCGCATCTGCCCGTCATGGGTGAGCGTGTCGAGGCAGAAGACACAGTGATTGTTGCAGTCGAAGGTGAGCCGCACCCAGTTGCGCTTCTCATGGGCGGCGTCCTCGTGCTCGAGGAGCTTGTCATCGACGCCGGCGCTCGGGCTCTGCATAGTCAACATGCCGTTGGGGCTCCGTTGGATCTTCCGCGGTGATTGCAACACAGGCTCTGGGTCCGGCGCCATGCGCGGCCGGGGCGAGCGTCAGGCTACCGGACGAAACTCTTCCGCGCCGTGCACCGCGAGGTAGTCCCGTCGCAGGCCGTTGCAGCGTGAACGATACTGGCAGCCACCGCACGTCGGGAGGAAGAACCCTCCCTCCATCGGTGACTCGGCCAGGTCGAAGGCGTGCCCGCCCGGGTTGACCACCCGCATCCCGAAGGCCGCCGCGTCGAAGAGGGCGCCGTGCAGCGCCGCGGGCAGCACGCAGGCCGGCGTGTGCAACGACACCATGAACCCCGGGCCCTCGTCGGCGTGGGCCGCCGCGACGAACGCCAGCTGCGCCGCCACGTCGCGCATCCGCGGGACCTCCGCGCGCACCTCCGGGTCGTCGCGCGTCGCGTCGGTGGCCGAGAGCATCCAGGCCCTGAAGTGCTGCATCCCCCAGGTCACGCCCAGGTCGACCATCGCGGGCAGCTCGGGCGTGTTGCTGGCGGTGATGAGCAGGTCGCCCTCCAGCGCGAGGCCCACCTCACGCGCGCGCGTGGCGGCGCCGGCCATCAGGTCGAAGCACCCGTCGGTGCGGGTGAGGCGGTCGTGGGTCGCCGCGCACGCGCCCTTCATCGAGAGCGCCACCTCGGTGATCCCCGCCTCCGCGCAGCGCCGTGCATAGCCCGGGTAGGAGAGCAGCATCCCGTTGGTCTGCAGCTTCACCCGCGCGTAGCCGAGCCGGCGCCCCGCCGCGGCGATGCGAAACAGGTCCCTGCGGAGGGTGGGTTCGCCGCCGCCCAGCCAGAGGCAGTCGGCGCCGTCCGAGCGACCGCGCTGCAGCGCCGAGACGATCTCCCCGTCGGTCATGGAGGGGCCGTCGTCCTGGACCGCGAAGCAGCCCAGGCACCGGTTGTTGCAACGATAATCTGGAGTGAGCTCGACCCACTGGAGCCGGCGCATCTCAAGGCCTCGCAGGCCGCGAGATCACCAGCTGCCGTGCGAACCGTGGCTGCCGTGCGAACCGTGGCTGCCGTGCGAACCGTGGCTGCCGTGCGAACCGTGGCTGCCGTGCGAACCGTGGCTGCCGTGCGAACCGTGG